>Ga0208863_1000056_pt1 | contig 141423 bp, 154 predicted proteins | sample RifOxyD3_FD_184040 | JGI IMG/M metagenome (GOLD analysis project Ga0208863, IMG submission 184040) | Soil microbial communities from Rifle, Colorado - Rifle Oxygen_injection D3 (SPAdes) | ecosystem: Environmental > Terrestrial > Deep subsurface > Rock core/Sediment | place: Rifle, Colorado...
AAATGCTACAATTTCGCACCCAACGAAGAAAGTAGCAGAGTGGATAAAAGGAGTGATTTAAACATGGGTAAAATCCTGAGGATCGAGATGCGAAATTGTAGCATTTCTCAGGAGAGACTTTGCTCTACTACTAATTCGACGCGGTTGCGCCCCTTTTCTTTTGCCTGATAGAGGGCATTGTCCACCCTTTTTACAAAGGTATCCACGTCATCTTGGGATGCAAAAGCGGTCACTCCGAAACTGACTGTCAAGTTTCCGACCTGCTCAAAAGGGTACTGAACGACTTTTTGCCGCAGCTTCTCCGCCGCATCGCCGGCGGCTTCCACATCCGATTGGGGCATCAAAATCATAAACTCTTCGCCGCCCCATCGGGCCACGATATCGACGGAACGTACATTGCTCTTCACGATCGTAGTGAGGGCCTTTAGGACAGAATCCCCCGCATCGTGTCCGAACGTGTCATTCACCCGTTTGAAATAATCAATATCGTACATGACCAGAGAGAGGGGTGTGCCGTATCGTTTGGCCCGTTCGATCTCTTTTAGAAGCTGCATGTTGAATTCTCTGCGGTTGGCGATGCCGGTGAGAGTATCGGTCGTAGCCAGAAGATGGATCTCCTCCTCTGCTTGTTTTCGCTCGGTTACATCATGAAAGAAGCCTACCATGATAGTTTGTCCGGCCAGTGTCATAGGCGCGCTACTGACATCGGCAAAAAATATTGAGCCGTCTTTGCGTTTCACCGGAAGATTTTGTGCCACACGGATTTCGCCTTTCATCTGACGATCAAACTGCTTTTGCACCTTGGGAAGATCCTCCGTCGGATGGATATCCTTGACTCCGAGCTGATAGAGTTCATCCGGTTGGTAGCCGAGCATTTCACAGATGGCACGGTTTGCATGGATGAATTTATGCGTTTGTGTATCCGCTAAAAGTACGCCGTCTACAGCGACATCGAGTATGGTTCTGAATCTGCACTCGGATTCTTCCAGGACCTGCTCGATTTGTTTACGTTCCGTAATGTCCTGCACGGTTCCCAGCATCTTGATCGGTTGACCCTTTTCATTGCGGGTGATCTTGCCCTGTTCATACACATAACGCACGGTGCCATCAGGGAGCAGAATGCGGTGATCGATGTTGTAGGGGCTCCCCTCAAGCGCCTCGCGAATAGCGGTTTCTATAGATTGCCGGTCATCGGGATGGACGGATTGCATAAAAGAGTCATAGGTGGAGTCGAACTGCTGCGGGGCGAAGCCGAAGATGCGGTAGATCTCATCCGACCAGCTCACGGTGTTGTTAAGGATGTCCCACTCCCAGTTGCCGAGATGGGCAATCCTATGCGCTTCGGTCAGTCTGTCGGTGCGGAGGGTAACCTCTTCTTCCAGATGTTCTCGATAGCGTTCCAGTTCTCCATCGCGCGACTGGATTTGGGCCAGCATGGTGTTGAATCCCTGTGCCAGCGTCCCTAGCTCATCGTTGCTGTGCAGGGTTGAGCGGAGAGTAAAGTCATTATCCCGCGATACCTTTTTCATGAGTCCAATCAGGGAATGCAGAGGGTTGGTGATGGACGGAAGCAAGTGCAATACCATCATCACCGCCACCAGAAATGCCCCTGCGGCAGAGCTCAATGTGACGAGGATGTTCCATGCCAGCTTTTCGTATACCGGGGCCATACTGGAACGGACATGGATCATCCCGATGTACTTCTGATGTAATACGACGGGAATGACGATTTCGATGTAGCGTGCTGTGTGGATATGGCGTTCCTTCTCCTCTGCCTGATGGTGATGGGATGGCATGATCACTCCCGGACGTACATAGAGGGCAAAATCGTTTCCTTTTTTGTCGAGTATTCCCGCAAACTCGATGGTATCGATGGTTGCGAGGGCCTTCACCGTTTTTTCCGCTTTTTCATGATCGTTGGATACGATGGCTTCGGCACTGTTGGCTGCGATAATGGAGGCTTGGGCGGAAACGCTCTTCACCAGTTCTTCTCGCAGTAGAAACCAATGGATAAGAGTCGATAGCACTATGGCAAACACCATAGCCGCTCCGGTAGCAAGGAAGGCTACGAATATGAATTTGCGGCGTATAGAGGCATCATTGAACCACGTCGGGAGTTTCATTTTATTCCTCCTGTTTGTGAGGATATAGGGAGTAAAAAAAGTATTGGAGATAAAAAGAATACTTTATACATGGATAAAATCCTAAATCTTACAATGACTGATTGTAGCATAGTTTTTTATGATATTGTTGTGATACTGGGTTAACGCTGCTGTAAGAACGGGTTGCTATGGAATCGCTGTTTACTCTGACAAAAGAAAAATATCACATTTTTTAAGATAGCTTTCATTCCCTCTTTGATATGATCAATTTGGTTACTATAAAAAATTGTATTCATAATTATTGAATAAGTAAATGCTTTTTTACCCATCCGTTTGTGTTTCCGCAAATTTCATTTTTGAAAGTAGTAGTATAACGATGCCTCAGAAAACAACCTACACGAAAATCGCAGCGAAAATCATTTTTATTACGATGTTTTTTACCCTTCTTGCCGCCTATATCTACGGCGAATATATGAAAAGGGATGCCATTTCAAATCTTGCCCACATAGATGCAAAAAAAACGAGCATGCTTGTCTTTGAAGCACTTTATTCCGCGATGCAAAGAGGGTGGAATAAAGATGATCTGGAAGAGATCATCACCCGATTGAATCATGTGGACGAGCATATGAAAGTGAATGTCTACCGAAGCGAAGCCGTCGCGCAGCTTTTCGGAGAAATAGCGAAGGACAAAGTTGCCAGAGAGACGAATACAGATATCGCCAGGGCGATAAAAGGGGAAGAGGTACTCAATATTTCTGATTCTCAATTTATAGAGTATTATTATCCGGTAATAGCAAAAGAGAGTTGTCTGAAATGTCATACCAATGTCTCTTCAGGCGATGTTCTGGGGGTTATCGATGTTTCGTACCCGATTGATGATTTGAAAGTTTCTCTGAGCGAGATGATTAATTTTTTCATTCTGTTTATTATTATTTCTTCGATTATTGTCTATTTGGCCATATTTATTGAACTGAATCAGTATTTGATCAAACCGATTAAAAATTTCTCCAATGTGATTAAAACTATAACCGCTTCCCGTGATATGAAAAAGCGGGTGGAGGTCAATGACAATATTGAAGAGATCGATTCCATCAAAGATGTATTTAACAGTATGCTCGATTCCATAGAACACCAATTTTATTTTGACAGCTTGACGGGGTTGGAAAACAGAAGAATGCTGACGGAAAAGCTTGAAGAGGGGAAAAACGTCTTTTTGATGATCATCAATATCGATGCCTTTCAAGAGATAAACGACCTCTATGGAGATCAGTCCGGGGATTTCATCTTGAAAGAGTTTGCCCTCTTTTTAGAAGAGCTTATCCCCGATAAAGAGGGACTCTATCGCCTCCATTCGGATGAATTTGCCCATGTATGCAGCAGAGGGATGAATGTGCACGACTTTAAGATTTTTGCCGCCTATATCAGTGAAAAAATTGCACAAAAAAGTTTTCCGATTGACGATAAAAGCGAGGTGAGTTTAAGTGCTACGATCGGGATCTCATACGGTTCGGAACAGTTGCTGGTCAATGCGGATATCGCTCTGAAACTCGCTAAAAAAAGTAAAAAGAATTTTCTGATTTACGATGACTCCATGGCTATGGTCAAACAGTATGAGAAAAACTTTGAGTGGACAAAACGTCTTAAAAAAGCGATAGAAGAGGATAAAATCGTCCCTGTTTTTCAGCCGATCGTTGATACGAAGAGCGAAAGAATCGTGAAATATGAAGCTCTGATGCGGATGGTGGATGAGCAAGGTTTATACATAGCCCCCGTACACTTTTTAGAGCTTGCCAAAAAGAATAAACTCTATCATCAATTAACCAGGATCATGATAGAGAAAACGTTTAAAACGTTTGAACATTTACCGTATCTCGTCTCTATCAATATTTCAGTCGAAGATATTTTAAACAAAGAGATATACAACTTTATTATCACTACATTACAAGAGAGCGAGATAGGGAAAAAAATAGTATTTGAAATCATAGAATCCGAAGGGATTGAAAATTTTGATCAGGTTTTGGAGTTTATCGAGAGTGTTAAAAAATACGGGGCTAAAATTTCTATTGATGATTTCGGGACCGGATATTCGAATTTTGAGTATTTGATGAAGTTAAAGGTCGATTATATCAAGATAGACGGTTCGATGATTAAAAATATCGATAGCGATACAAATTCTCAAATGATTACCAAATCAATCGTCAGTTTTGCAAAAAATATGAATATCAAGACCGTTGCCGAGTTTGTCCATTCGAAAAACGTTTTTGAAAAAGTAAAAGAGATGGAGGTTGATTATTCCCAGGGGTATTATTTCGGAGAGCCTACGGATACTATTGGATAGGCGTTTCTCCTGTGAGAAGTTTAATCTTCTAAGGCTGTTTCTATGCGGTTCTTTCCTAGCTCTTTTGCCCGGTACATTGCCGAATCGACCCGCGAGAGGAGAGTGTCTACCGTATCCCCGGTGTGGGCAGTGACAATTCCGAAGCTTGCGGTTACCGGGGAGGGGGAGATATGGATGAGGCGAGCGTCTTCTTCGAATGCTTTACGCAGTGTTTCGGCAATCACCTCGGCATTTTTAGGATCGGTATCAACCAGCCCGATGATAAATTCTTCACCTCCCCAGCGGCCGACGATATCGGTGCGACGGAGGCGGGTTTTAAGGAGTTCGGCAATTCGGATAAGGACGTTGTCTCCCGCCTGATGGCCCAGCGTATCGTTGATGGTTTTGAAGTTGTCGATATCGAAAAAGATAAGGCTCAGAGGATCACCGTTTCGTTTGCTGAGGTGGAGAAAATCATTAAAGGTATCATTGAACGCGCTTCGATTCATCAATCCGGTCAGGGGATCGTTGCGTGCCATGAATTCGAGCTTTTGATTGTACCCACGGATCATTAGGAGAATGATAAAGGTAATAATGACGGTAACCAGCAGTGAAGCGGAAAGGTTTAGATAAAACGTCTGGCGTACATTTTCGGTAAAATCATCCAGTTTTGCTTCGACAAGGAGGTACAGATCGAGTTCGGGGATGTATTTGGTCTTGAGGAGATAGCTTTCTCCGTTTTTTCGGTATTCGAGAATTTTGGACTCTTTGACGATGATCTGATCACTCAAATTGTGCAGTTCCGGGGTATCGGAAAGGTTTCGGATTTTCCTGTCCGTCCGCTCGGATAAAATGATTTGACCCTCTTCGTTAACGAACATGACGGTGAAGTTGTACTCCTGACGAAATCGTTTGAGCATATCGTTGATGTACGAAATTTTCAGTCCGATTCCGGTGGCTCCGACAAAATGGTAATCATTGTCGTAAATTTTATGGTTGATAAACATAATCAGCGAATTGTCCAGATTGTTATTGAAATCGAGGTTGATTTCGTTGTCTCCCTGTCCCTTTTTGAAATTAAAATACCATGCATTATCGGGATTCGAATTGCTGAGATGTTCGAGAAAACCGTTTTGGGTGTAGTAGCTTTGGGTTTTTTCCGAAACCAAAAAGGTGACGAACATGCCGTATTTATTTTTGATCGTTTCGAGATAGCGGATGATTTTGTCTCTGTTTTGCTCATCATTGATGAGCCAGTCTTTGAGAAACGTATCGTGCGCCATCATTGAAGCGACGAGATTGGGTTCGATGACGTGTTTTTGGATTTCGGTGTAAATATTATCGACCGTCAGCGGGAGGGAACGGGTTTTGAGATCGGTTTCGGTGGAGTGGAGAGAAACCATGAAATTGATGAGTGAAATACTGATCGAGAGGGCGATCATTAATACCGATATAGTGATGAGAATGTAAAAATTGTTTTTGATCTTCATGGGACTCTTTTAATAGGCTGCAAAATAGAGGAAAGTGTAGCATGATTTTAAAACGATTGTATAATCAAATCTCCGTTTGTGGGGAGCTTGTCGAACGAAAATGGTAACTGAATCGGTATGATGAGTCATATCTCTGAATAATAAGCTTTTGTGATTAATATATTCGGTGTGCTTTTTTCTTAGAAAGGAAGTTCTTCTTCGAAAGAATGCTTTGACTGGTTTAATTTTGGTGTTTCAATTGAATCAATAAAACGTACGGAGCTTGTTACATGACCAAAAATAAGTAAGCTTTCATTATAGTTAAGGACTTTATTGTCATGTGCAAAACTATGATCATTTCTAATTTTATTAAATGCTTCCATTATAGATATCGTTGATTTTAGAATACGTTCAGTGATATCTGACTCTATTAAACCTTTGGTCTTTATGGCTTTAATATACTCACCTACGAGACTATGAAGAGGTATTTCTTTGGAAATAAGTACGTTATGCTTTTGGCATAAATTTCTAAAATACTTGATTAAAAATGTATGCAACCTATCTAAACCAGTTGTAGGTTCATTTTTTTCAATCGATTCGCGAACAGCTTTAGATAAAGCTTCAAACCCTTCCTCATTGGAGTTAGGTTTAATTGCTCCTATATCTGGAACAGGTGCAGAAAGTTTCAAGCGTTGAAGTATTTTCATGAAATCTTCGGATGGAGCTTCAATAGCATACTCATCCCAATTTTCAATGAGTGCTTCAAGTGCTTGTGCAACAATAAAATTAGGTTCTTGATCCCAAAATGCTCGCATTCTATTTGCTTTAGAACCACTTCCATACTCGTATTTTGAATTAAATATCGAAATATTTAATGTATCCAAAAAGAATTCTTCAAAAGTTCTATTTGAAAAATTCAATACATAGCCTGACGACATACCTAGAACCTTTTCAAGTTTTCTTTTTTCGATTGCAGAAAGATCAGACATCCGTATTTAATCCTTTTCGATATTTTTATTGGGTTCATAGTTCATGATTAAATCAAGGTTATTTCCTCAGCAAGCAGATTAAACACCATAAAATCCTCAAAAGGATTTTTCCCCGATCCTGGGATATTTTCAAATCCGTATTCAAGATACATGGCGCGTTTGTTTTCATCGACGGGGATGAGAAAAACATGGTTGATCGCAACGATTTTCTGTAACTCAAACGCCAACATGATAACATCATCGAGAAGAGAAAAGCTGTAGCGCGGGGCATCTCCGACGTTTCTTTGTCGAAATTGGGGCTTTACGTACAAAAATTCGATCAATAATCCGGGGATGTTATCGACGTCGTTGGTGATTTTGAGAGAGACGAATCCGAAAGGTATTTGATCAGCATAACTCGTATGGATAATGTTTTGACGGTGTGAAGCCGTTTCGCGGAGTAAACCTATAAATGCTTGCAATGCTTCGGATTCACAAGAAAAATCGAAAGATAGGAAAAAGTCTGATAATGCTTCGGAAGAAAGAGGTGTGATCACAAATGGGCTAACTAGCGAGTTTCGCTTTGAGCGCTTTGATCTTATCGGCTTGTTTGGCGGTTGTGACTTTGAGTACTTTTTTTTGCTCTTCGGTTAAATTTTTGATCGGTTTGGCAGGCTCTAAATGACCGTTGCGAATAACGTATGACATAATTATTTCCTTACATCAGTAAGATAAGTGTATGAAATTGTAACATGATTTTTAGAAAATGAAGTGGTGACCCCAACGAGATTCGAACTCGTATGGCCAGAATGAAAATCTGGAATCCTAACCATTAGATGATGGGGCCACATAAATGCGGTTGAAAAAGTGGTGTCTCGTGATGGATTCGAACCATCGGCCCCCTCATTAAAAGTGAGATGCTCTACCGGCTGAGCTAACGAGACGTTAAATAACAATAAACTGTTCCAGCACAATTTATGGACGGGAATTATAGCGGTTGTACCCTTTTTTGTCAATAGTATTTTGAATAAAATGGAAAAAAGATCATTTTTTATCTTTTAACATGGCTAAAAAAGGAATTTATTGCTTCTCATGGGAGAAATATCATGATACTATATGTAATAAAGAGAATAGGAAAAAGGGAGTTAGAATGAAATTTTTAATCTTTATGTGGATGATGGTTTGGAACCTCTCTGCTGCACCGATCCAAAACGATTCGCAATTTAAAGAAGCGGTTGAGTGGATGGGGAAAGAAAACAAGCTGGTGTTGATGATCTATACCACTGAGGATTGTCCCGAATGTGCCTACATGAAACAAAAAGTATTTCATGATAAAGGAGTCGAACCCTATTTAGGACGCAATTTTGTTGTGATCGAAAAAAATGTCCATAAAAGCAAACTTCCGGACGGCTATGATTTTTTCGGAATCCCGACGATGTTTTTTATCGATAAAGCCGGAAACAAAAAAGAGACGATAATCGGGAGCAAACGCCCGCGTGAGTTTTTGGCGGAGCTTCGCCGTATCCGAGGTCAAAAATGAAAAAGATGGTAGTGTTGATGACGTTCATAGGGTGTGTGTCCCTTTCTGCGTACGATCCGGCCCATTTGAAAAAAGCGCTTGAAGAGAAAGAGTGTCTCGGATGTGATCTTCGGGGGGCGAATCTGAGTAAAATGGACTTCAGCGGGTGCGATTTTCACGGCAGTAATTTGAGCGGTGCCGATTTACGCGGAAGTGTGTTTGAGATGGGCGATTTTAACGACTGTAATTTAAGCAAAGCCTATGCAGCGGGGGCAATATTCTGGAAAGGCTCAATGGAACGCTCCGATATGCGCGGTATCCGTGCGAGGGGGGCAAATTTCAAAGGGGCTCATCTGAATCAAAGCGATCTGAGCCGTGCCGATATTCGGGGGGCGAAAATGTGGAAAGCCGATTTTACCGATGCAATCCTCTCCCAAACCGATTTGCGGGGTTCTGAGATCGGAGGGGCAACCTTTCTCCGCAACGATCTGCGAACGACCAATTTGAAAAATACGGTGCTGTGGCAGAGCAGTTTTCGTGAGGTGAAAATGACAAAAGCCCAATGTGAGCATGCTAAAAAAGAGGAAGCGATTTTAGAAGCCCAGAAGCAGTGCCGCTGAGGCGAGAGGAGAACTTTGTGGTTTATTATGTGCTTAAAATAGCGATTACGACGGTCTTGATTGTGCTTATTTCTGAAATCGCTAAACGAAGTTCGTTTTGGGGCGCGGTGCTCGCTTCGATTCCGATCGTGTCGGTTTTGGCGATGATATGGATATACACCGAGACGAAAGATATTGAAAAAATATCTCAATTTTCAATATCCGTTTTTTGGCTTGTCCTCCCCTCCTTGGCCCTGTTTGTTACGTTGCCTCTTTTACTGAAAAAAGGGGTTAACTTTTATATGAGTTTGGGAGTTTCGGCCCTGATCACCCTCATTATCTATTACGCACTGATATCGGTGTTAGACAAAATGGGGATGAAGTAGTAACATTTAGAACCGATAATCGGCGATGATGCGGATATGGGTCTTAACGGATCATTTTCCCTGTTTCACGTCTTTGAGTTTTTGCAAGAACCCCTCCGCCGTGGCACCGCCCACCATCATTCGTCCGATCTGCTTGCCGTTAGAGTCGAGAAAATAGTACGTAGGCGTTCCGATCACCGTATAGCCGTATTTATCGGGATGAATCTCGACATCGATCTCGATGGGGATGAAGAAGCTTTTGACGTATTCGGCAACCTCGTCGTTTTCATAGACTTTGGTTTTCATCACGTTGCACATTTTGCACGTTTTTTTCGAGAACATCAGCATCACGATTTTCTTCTCTTTTTTCGCTTGTGCCAATCCTTGTTCATAGGAGGGCGCCCAATCGAGTTCGGCAAAGAGAGAAGTGCTGATCAGTAAGATTGCTAAGAGGATTTTTTTCATTTGCTCTCCAATGTTGTAATATGGGTGATAAAGCTTTGCGGATCTTTGTAACCGATAAGATCGGCACCCGGAATGATTTTTCCGTTTTCGTCAAAAAAGATCATCGCAGGAGGACCGAAGAGATTGAACCGTTTGGTGAGCGCTTTTTCAGCTTCGGTGTCGGCGGTGACGTCGGCACGTACCAAAACGTAATTATTCAGTGATTGTATCACAGCAGGGTCTTTGAACGTGATTTCATCGAGCTCCTTGCACGAGCTGCACCAGTCGGCGTAGAAATCGAGCATCACTTTTTTCCCTTTGTTCTGCGCTAAGATCGCATCGAGCTCTTCGGAGGAGTGGATGGTTTTGAAATCCAGGGCAGTCGCTGTCGGTGTGGAAATCGTACTCGTAGGGGTATTGGAACCCAGAGGTGCAAGAAGACTCTCTTCTCCCTTGATTCCGCCATAAAAGAGCATCAGCCCATACACGAGAAAGATAATTCCTACCCCTTTATAAAACGGCTTGATCCCTTTCCCATGCAACGGTTCCAAGGCTCCGAGATAGATGGAGACGACGATGAGCAATGCCGCCCACAGGATCATCGTGATGGAGGGATCGATGATCCGACTCAGCATCCAGATCGCGATAGCGAGCATTACGACACCGAAGACGTGCGATACCGTATCCATCCATCCACCCGGACGCGGCATGTATTTGCCCGCACCCGTTCCGATTAGCAAGAGTGGAATTCCCATCCCGATACTGAGGACAAAGAGTGCCGCACCGCCGAGGAGCGCATCGCCGCTTTGACCGATGTAGACGAGCGCTCCCGCGAGCGGCGGTGCGACACAGGGGCCGACGATCAATGCCGATAAAAATCCCATGATGGCAACCCCTGCGTAGCCCCCTTTGGAGCTTGCCTCTTCAGAAGATTTGGTAAGTTTGGTCTGCCACGAGGAGGGGAGCCCGATTTTAAAAAATCCGAACATCGATATGGCCAATCCCACAAACAACAGCGCAAACGTCGAGATGACCCACGGGTTTTGCATCGCGATTTGGATATTTCCGCCGAACAATCCCGCCAGTACTCCCGCAATCGTATAGGCTACCGACATAGAGAGGACATAGACGAGGGAGAGTGTAAAGCCGCGTCTAGCATTCATCTCTTTACCCTGAGCGACAATAATCGAGGAGAGGATCGGGATCATCGGGAAAATACACGGTGTCAAAGAGAGCAACAAACCGAAGGTGAAAAAGGTCAGAAGAATAAGCGGTACGTTCCCCTCGATAAACGTTTGGGTAATTTGATCGGTTTCAGAGACGGTGATCGGGCTTTTTTTCGCGTTGGAAGCCGTGTTTTTTAGAGGTGCTTCATCGGTCTCTTTCAAGGGGAGTTTGGAGGTTTCGATATTAAAAGCAAAGGTTGACTCCATAGGCTCATAGCACAGCCCTTGCTCCGAACATCCTTGATAGCCGATCACGAGGGTAATGGGGACGATCTCATCCATCTCTTTGGTTTTTACCAGAGGGATATCGAAGATTGGTGATATGGTATAGACTTTTTCGCCGTCATGATCGACGGCATCGGGGAGGACGAGACGATCGACTACGATACCGCTGTTTGTTTCCAGAACTTTGGCAGTGATCTTGGAGTGGTAGAGATAAATATCTTTTCCCAGCTCGATGGTGGCTGATGCGGTGCACCGTTTTTTCATATGGGCCGAAGCTTTAAACGCCTCTTCAGGCATTAGAAATTTGGGTTCGGCAAATATCAGGGTATTGAAAAACAATACAAAAAATAGAAAATATTTCATGCGGGTAATTTATCCTCTTTTAAAACGTTAATACTTTATCACTTTGGATCACCCAGTCGGCGAGAATCTGCATCGTGGATGATACGCTTTCATCAAAGTAGGGTTGATTTTTGAAAAGTCCGCAGCGGGCATTGCACGTACCGCAGGCTTGGAGGGCTACCCCCTCCTGATAAAGTTTTTTGAGCATATCGACCAGATCGTGATCATAGCTCTCGGGCTTTTGGATGATATCGCGGGCGAGATCGACAGCATCGTTCATCAAAAAGATATTGACGCTCTCACCGCTTTTGTGAAGCGTTTTCGCCAGACGCAGTGCATTCCACGTCACATCGGAACCGTCGTAGGGTTGATGATTGAGGATAATGGTTGTCATACGATACTCCTTTACTATGATCTTCTGAATTACAATTTAAGATATTAGCTAATTAACTAACTAGTAGCATCATAGAGTAATTATAAACTTTTGTCAAGTCTCAATGGATCGGGATATAGGCAAAATGTTCGTTTTGTTTGTCGATCAATCCGATGGTGGAATTCGGTGTCAGTTTAACGAAATCATACACATTGCTTTGATCAATTTTGAGGGTTTTCATAGTCGCTTCACACATCAAAAACTCTACCTCATAGGTATTTGCCATCGTTGCAAGCCGTTTAGCTAACTGGTCATGTTCCATTGCGAGTTTTTTATCATTTTTATAGGGAGAATTTTTCAAATCTTTGACGAAAAATTTATACGCATCACCGTGGATCACGACGGATACATCGAGCTTTTCGAGTTTTCCCTCATAATGCCCCTTATGATAAGCGATCCCTTGTAGCACTTTTTTCTCAAATGTTTCGATATTTCCCGTTTTTAAATCAAATACGACCTGCTTGACCCCCTCTTCAGCATAGAGCAGTCCCGAGAGTGCGAGGATGAGTAACCATTTTTTCATTGACGAGCCTTTTAGTATAGAAGTGATGTATTATATTCGATAAATGTAAAAATAATATAAATAACTAATTAGCTAAATACTAAAATAATACTCTGATCTATTTAGCTAATTTGCTAATCTGTGTGCTTATGCTATAATCAAATAACTGATTAATGGGCGATAACCATTGGGAAAAAGGGTATAGATGTTAGATATGGAACAAAAACTCAAAATCTTTAAAGCGCTCAGTAATGAGACCCGCTTTTTGATTTTTAAAAATGTTTTTACGGGGGGATATACCTGCTCTCTCGATAAGAAACAGCCCGGTGTAGAGGTCAATCCCATCGCCACGTGTGTCAGTACGATTGCGGAGCATTTTAACTTTTCCCTTCCGACGATCTCAAACCATATCAAAGAGCTGAAAGAGGCGAAGATCATCACGGTGGAGAAAAAAGGGAACAAGGTTTACATCGAACCCAACATCGAGACGATCCGTGAAATGGCGGGATGTTTTCAAACCCTGGTTACGAATTTCGATGAGAATCGGGAACTGTTTTTCGGTGATACCCTTTCGGTGAAATAAGTTTTTGGATAATTTGTAAACGATGAATATTGGATCATTTGATTTTCCGTGGATATTTTTAGCCATCCCTCCGCTCCTCTATTGTCTCTATCGTTGTAAAATCACCCCTAACCCACGTTATTTTCCCCATCTCCATTTTTTCGGTACGGTCGGAAAATGGCGTAACCTCGAATGGCTCCTCAAAGCGCTGGCGGTGAGTTTGATGGTGGGGGCGTTGGCAACTCCTGTCGTCATTGATTATTCCGATCCGCGCAACCGTAACGGGATTGATATGGTCCTCTCGATCGACGGGAGCGGATCGATGAACGCATCGGGATTCGGCGATGAGAACGAACGGCTGAGCCGCTTTGAAATCGTTCAGAAGATTGCGAGTGATTTTGTCATGAAGCGGATCGAAGATAACGTCGGGGTGGTGCTGTTCGGAGATTTTGCCTTCATCGCAACCCCCGTAACGTATGAAAAAGAGATCATAGCTGAGATGATCGGGTATTTGAACCACGGGATGGCGGGGCAGAACACCGCTATCGGCGAGGGGATTGCGATGAGCGTCCGTGCGTTACGCGATTCGAAGGCGAAAAGCAAAGTGATTATCCTCCTCACCGACGGGGAGCATAACAGCGGTTCGATTTCCCCCAAAGAGGCGGTAGCGATGGTGCAAAAAGAAGATATCAAACTGTACACGATCGGGATCGGAAAACCCGGAGAGTTTGACAATGCTCTTCTCTCTCAGCTCGCAGCCGATGGGGGAGGGAAATTTTTCGCCGCGACGAATCAAAAAGAGCTCCAGGCGGTCTATGATTCCATTGACGGACTGGAGCGCTCATCGATCAAAAGCGAGCAGCATACTTTTTTCGAGCACTATTATCAGTGTTTCCTTGCGATGGCATTGTTGATCGTGTTCGTATTCATGTGGCGCAGGAGGGTGAGGATATGAGTTTTCTTTCCCCTATTTGGCTCATCGTGCTCCTTTTTATCCCCTTGTATCTTTGGAGTGCACGTCGCAGCGGGTGGTATTTGAATGGGTGGCTGTTGGTGGCGGTTGCAATGCTGAGTCTTGCTCTGGCGCGCCCGGTCATCTCGCAAAAACCGATCACGGTGGAGCAGGCGGGATCGGATGTGATCCTTGCCGTCGATTTGTCGTATTCGATGCGGGGAACCGACATCTCCCCCAGCCGTTTGGAAGCAGCCAAAAAGCTGTTGCGCTCCGTCGTACGAAGCAATCCGAGGGAACGTTTCGGGGTGATCGGATTCACGACCAGCGCTATTGTCCTCTCGCCGCTGACCAAAGATACGGAACTTCTCGAGCACCTTTTCGAAGGGTTGGATGAATCGCAGATTATTACCAAAGGGACGCACGTTATGAGCGCACTGGAGTTGGCACGCAAAATGTCCCATGCGACGCAGCCTATCGTCATCCTTCTCACCGACGGGGGAGATGAAGCCTCGTACACGAAAGAGGCCTCTTTTATCCGTGAGAATGATTTGGCGGTCAGTGTCGTGATGCTGGCTTCCAGCGAGGGGTCTACCTTGCCGACGCCCGAGGGGGGCTCGCTCAAAGATGATAACGGTCATATCGTCGTCAGTGCCCGCAATGATGCGATTGAGGAGATCGTACATGAGGGGCGGGTGATCGAGGGGGCTGATATCGGTGCTCTTAGCTCTTTGATCGAAGCGTCGCGTCATGAGGATTTTGCGGGGAGCAGCTCCGTGATGCGGTATCAGGAACTTTTTTATTTTCCGCTGGTGATGGCATTGGCTGCTTTTGTCGCGGCATTTACCTCTATCGGGAAAAAACTGTCGCGTGCACTGATCCCTCTGGCGGCATTGATCGGGTTGTCTGCTGAGGGGGGGGTGTTGGATTTCGGGTATTTGTATCTGGCAAAAAGCAATTATGAGGAGGGGAATTATGAGCGTTCGGCACAGTTGTATGGTTCACTCGATTCTCCCCATGCCCGCTACAATCAAGCCTCCTCTTTGTATAAAGCGGGTAAATACCAAGAAGCGCTGGCCCTGTACCGTTCTCTTAAGAGTGATGATCCCGCTTTTAAAGCTAATATTTTTTATAACATCGGGAATTGTCATATTCGGCTTCAAGCCTTTGCAGAAGCACGAGAAGCGTTTCTAAAATCATTAACATTGCGTTACACAAAAGCCGCCGATCAAAATCTCCGAGCCATCGAGGGGGTCAAAGAGCAGCAAACCCTCAGTGTCCGCAAAGAGAAGAAAGATCAGTTTGCTCAGGAAGAGAACAAACCGACCGGCGAATCAAAACCTTCCAAAGCAGGGGGGGGATCGAACATGCAAACCGATATGGCATCCGGCGGTGGAGGTGATGAGGGTAAAAAAGCCCAAAGCGATCCTCGCCTCTCGATGTCACAGGGGAAAGCAAAACTCAGTTCGCGCCAATACGAGCTGATCAATCAAAGGAGTATCCATGAAACGAAGCCTTGGTAGGCTCATCGTCGTGAGTAGCTTCTCCGCGCTCACGGCGTGGGGGGCAACTTTTCAATGGCGGGTGCTGGAGTTGCCGAAAAGTCTTTATGTCCATCAAAGCGGCGTAATACGCTATGAGTGCGGATTCTCAGACAGTGCGGCAGAATATACGGTTGCTTTCAAACCGCAAAGTACTGCGGAGTATAACGTTGAAATACTAACCCAGCGCGACCGAGTGAGCGAAGGCAAACGTTTCCAAACGTTTGATGTGTTGATTACCCCCAAGCGGGAGGGAACAATCCGGGTGAATCTGGATGCATTGGTACGGCATACGACGTTCGCCTCGATTGAAAATGCTACGATCGGGCGCGACAATGTTAAAAAATACGACTTTAACGATGAAAAGGCGGTATTGCCCCCTGTTACGATTGAGGCCAAAGGCAACAGCGCCGCCTTAACGGGGAATATTGCGTTGAGTCTCCATGTCGATCACCAAAGCGTCCGAGCTCATGAACCGGTTCATCTCAGTTTGTATGTTAAAGGATCGGGAAATCTTGATCAGTTTGTCCCGTATGAGCTGAATATCACCGGGGTAAAAGTATTCGCCGAACCGCCCCAAAAAAACTTGACCCCCTCAACTGATGGGTTCGAAGGGGAGATACGGCAGGAATTTGCTCTCGTTTCGGAGAAAAGCTTTGTGATTCCTCCGTTGTCTTTGAGTGTGTTGGATACCTCTTCGGGAGAGGTAAAAACACTCTCTACCGAAACGATTCGAATCGAAGTGGGTGAGGGGTATGCCATCGAAAATCTCCTCGATCCCCCTGATTTGAGTGATACGGCAACGCTTAAACGGTACGGGTTTTATGCAGTTTTGGTCATTTTCGGGATGGCTCTGGGAGAAGGGTTCCGATGGTTTTGGAAACACCGTCCGCGCCGGAAAACAAATCATTTTTGGGAGAGGGCTAAGAGTACGAAAGAGCTGGTTATGCTATTGGCTTTGAGTGGTGATAAACGCTATGAAAGTATTGTTGCCGAACTTGAAAGAGGATCGATGAGTTTAAGGGAAGCGAAGAAGAGATTGGAGGTTTATCCGAACAGATCGGAGTGACTGCCGACTTCGACAAGAGTAAGTTCGAGTACCCCTTCATTTATTCGATAAATCAGTAACAAATCGGGTCGTACATGGCACTCTTTGCACCCTTTATAATTTCCGCTCAGGGAGTGGTCTTTGTATTTTTGCGGGAGCACATCGCCGTTGGCTAATAGCTCGATGAGGACAAAGACCTCTTCTTGGTGTTTGGAGGAGAGTTTTTTAAACCCTTTTTTAAATGATGCCGTCCGAAAAATATCGTATTTCACGAGAGTAAATCTCGTTTTAACGCTTCCATCGAGGTGAATTTCTCACCCTTGCGCTCTTCGAGTTCTTGGAGAGCTATTTTCATCCGCTCGCTTGGAACTTTGAGTTCAAACGGGATGGAGTGGGTGAGGGCGACTTGTTTACAAAAGAGGTTGATACCGTCGCTGAGACTCATGCCGTATTGTTTCAACACAGCGGTAGCGATCTCTTTGGCATCGTTGTCGATTCGGATGCTGGTACTGGTACGCATGGCAAACTCCTTTTTTAGTATTGTACCACAAACGGGGTGCGATAAGATTGGAAAAATAGTTGATTTTTCGAATTAAGTAAAGCTAAAAATAAACTCGATAAACTCACAACAGATAAAGAGGAAAAATGATGATAGAAACAATTAACCAAATACGCTCCGAAGTAGCCAAAGTCGTCGTCGGACAGGAAAAAATGATCGACGGGTTGTTGATCGGACTGCTATGCGAAGGGCATATCCTGATCGAGGGGATTCCGGGACTGGCGAAAACGACGACCGTTAAAGCCCTTTCTCAGACATTGGGGCTGGGATTCAAACGGGTACAGTTCACCCCCGATTTGTTGCCGAGCGATATTCTGGGTGCTGAAGTGTACGATCCTCAGAGCAATGTGTTTAAAATCAAAAAAGGGCCAATTTTCACCAATCTTCTCCTCGCCGATGAGATCAACCGTGCCCCTGCAAAAGTGCAGTCCGCACTGCTCGAAGTGATGCAGGAGCGTCAGGTGACACTGGGGGATGAGAGCTTTAAACTCTCTCCGCCGTTTCTTGTTATGGCGACCCAGAATCCGATTGAAAATGAGGGAGTTTATCCCCTTCCCGAAGCGCAGCTGGATCGCTTTATGCTCAAAATCACCGTAGGATACAACACTCCCGAAGAAGAGCTCTCAATTGCCCGCCGTGTTGCTTCCGCGAGTGCCGAAGCGATACACGCGGTGATTGATACCGATACTCTTTTACGTTTGAAAGAGGCGGTGAAAGAAGTTCATATCGATGAAGAGGTGGAGAAGTATATGATCAGCCTTGTTACGGCGACCCGGGTCCCGGAGAAGTACGGACTGGAAAGTATCAAACGTTATCTTCAATTCGGGGCCAGCCCCCGGGTGAGTATCGATATGTTCAAAGCGGTGCGTGCCGTAGCCTTTTTGCGCGGGAAAACATTTGTTACACCGAGCGATATTGCCTCCATCGCCAAAGAGTTGATGCGTCATCGGATTGTCCTTTCATATGAAGCCGAAGCGGAAGAGATCAAAGTTGACGATTTGATCGAGAAGATCATTAAAGCCGTACCGATTCCGTAATGAAAAACAGCGCGCATATTCTCCTAAAGGCCCGGCGTCAAATCATCGGTGACCGTATCGGCAACAACCCTTCGATGTTTCGGGGGGAAGGGTACGACTTTATCGAACTGCGTGAATACGTCAGCGGCGACGATACCCGCCATATCGATTGGAATATCACCGCTAAAATGCAGCGCCCTTTTGTCAAAGTCTTTCGTGAAGAACGTGAACTTTCTGTTGTGAGCGTAGCGATGTTGTCGGGAAGTTTGCATTTTGGAACGGAGAAATTTAAGATAGAGGCTCTCGCTGAAGCGGTAGCGCTGATCGGCTATTCGGCCCTCTCAAACGGGGATCTGTTTACCCATTTTAATTTTTCGGAAACTCTGCGCGATGAGGTACGCTCCAGCAAAAAACGGTTTGCCGTGGCACAAAGCGTCGAGGGGATTATGGGGGCTGAACTGCTCCATCATCGTGCCGATATCAACACTATGGCACAGAGTCTCTACCGACGGTTAAAACGGCGCTCCTTGATCGTGGTACTGGGGGATTTTTTTGAGATTCCCGATTTACGGCTATTGGCGAAAAAGCATGAAGTAGTTGCGATTGTCGTACGGGATCGTTTCGAAGAAAAACCTGAGCCTATGGGATTTGCGGCATTGATCGATCCCGAGAGCGGAGCAGTCTTGGAGGGGGATTTCAATGGGCGTAGTGTCCGCAAATACCACGAGAGGGTTCGTGAACATGATGCGGCATTGTTTGAGCGGTTACGACGTGACGGAATTCGTGCAACAAAACTCTATACCGACGCTCCGGTTTCGGTGACGTTACGAAGATTATTTGAGGGGCGCGTATGAGTCAAATGGCCGATATTCCGGTTAACGACATCGCACCGTTGGCGGAAGTACACGATTACTCCATTTATCTCTTCGCCGGAGCGGTTACAGCGCTCATTGTTTTTACGCTGGGTATTCTTTTTTTCCTCCTCAAAAAATGGCGGAGTCGTCGTTTGAGTGAGCGTGCGATCGCGTACAAAACGCTGCAAACGGTCGATTTTTCCGACCCTAAACATGCAGCCTATCGCATCAGTGAAATCGGACGTCTGTTTGCCCGGGACAATGAGCGTACTGAGCGGGCATATCATAATCTTTTTGAGCGGCTGGAATCCTATAAATATGCTCCGGACGTGGAGCCGATTGATGAGGAGACGTTGGGGTATTATCGCATGTACCTTGAGATTATCGATGTTTGAGGGGATTTATTTTCAGTTTCCCAAACTCGGGTTCCTCCTCTTTTTCTTTTTAGCGTGTGAGGCGCTTTGTCCTCTACGTGCAAATGCCCTTTATTTTCCCAGAACACCGATGTTCGGTGATGTGGGGGTCAAAACGCCGTTATGGCTGTGGATAGCCAAATGGGCGATGATTACCTTTTTGATCGTTGCGCTGATGTCGCCGGTACGTGATCGGGATATCCCGCATCACGGTGACGGATGGGATATCCTCCTTATCCTCGATCCCTCTTTACTCCAGCCCCAGACCCTCACCCAAATCACCTCTTTGATCGATCAGCGTCCGAATGAGCGGCTGGCATTTTGGGTACCCGATACGACAATCGTCCCTCTGACGTATGATCATGAGGCGCTCAAATCGATTGTGATGCAGAGTGAAAGAAAAGAAACTTCTCAAAAGGTTGATCACCGAATCAGCCGTTTCTTTGCCACTTCAGAGGAAGAAAAGCGTCTGGCCGTCATCCTCTCCGATACTCCGAAATCCTTTGTCTATGCATTGCCTGTAGGGGTCCAAACTTTTATCGCAGATCCCCGGAATGAGCCGGACTGGAGCATAAAACTAAGAAGTGAGTATCCCCCCTATAGGGTTCAATCAAGCCGTCGTTCGTTTGACTTTTACTATGTTTATCCGCTGTTTTTAGGATTTTTGGCGATGCTGGCGTATCTGTACGGACGGAATCAAAAGGGGATTAAATGACCTTTTTGCACCCTGAGTTTTTTTTCTGGATGGTTCCGGGGATAGCGGTACTTTTTTATTTCTGGTTGACGCAAAAACCTTCCCGGAATACCTTTTTTAATGAAGCGGTTTTGGAACGGCTGCGCGCTCCGGAGATGACGATGGGATTAAAGAGCCGTAATATTCTCTTTCTCGCGGCAGCTCTTTTGCTAATCACCGCGATGGCTCAACCGGTGATACTGCAAAAGGATCCCTCCGCTGAAGGGACGGTTGATGTCCTTATTGCGCTGGATCTTTCGAAAAAATCATTCGAGGCGTTTGAAGCGGAAAAAAAGAGCGCTATCGATCTGATCCGGGCACTGGAAGGGGAGAATATCGCCCTTTACGGCTATGACGAACGCCTATACCGAATTTCCCCTCTCACCACCGATTCGGAAATGGCAGTGGAGTTGATCGCGGGGCTTTCTCCTGAGGTGATGCAAAATAGTGTGAGTGATGTTAAAAAAGTCTACACCCTGCAGCAAAGCAATGCCGTAGAAGTGATTATCGGTAACCCGAATCCGGAGCATAATACAGAGCTCTCTTCACTTAAAAAGAGGATCGAAAAGCTCAAAGCATCACAAGCCCTTTATCTCCATATCCCCCTGTTTTATTATCCCCTCGGATCGGCGATGTTCCTTATCTGGATGGCTCTCTCTTCAATGAGCAAACGGCGCAGTGTACCGCTCGCCGCCGTAATGGCGCTACTGTGCACGGGCTATGCTCCCGGGTTTGCCGGAATATTGGATTTTCAAGAACTCCGTAAAGGGAATAGGGCGTATGCAGAGGGGGAATATTTTCAGAGCATAGAACATTTTAAACGCTATCAACAATCGCATGATTCTCCCGAAATCCGTTATAACCTCGGCAATGCGTATTACAAAGCGAAAAAGTACGAGAAGGCATGCTATTGGTATAAACGTGTGTACACGAACGATATCGTCTTGGCGCAAAAAAAGGATTATAATCTTAGGCTGAGCTACCGAAAACTGGGGAAAAATCAACGGGAAAGCAAGGAGAGAAATCCAGAAGTTCTCAAAGAGCACAAAACGGACCTTTCTCCTCACACGCGGCCAACGCGGACAATGGAAAAAGGGAAAACCCGGCTCTACCCGATATGATCAGGTAAAAATTTCATAGAGTTTATTTGCTGCTTTCATTTCGCGGCGCAATTCGGGATAATCTTCATTCTGAAGAGCAGTTTTAAGGGTTTGAAGCTCCCTTTCGAAGAGCTCTACTGCGTTAAGAACATTCTCGCGGTTTTGGCGAAAAATGTCTTCCCACATCGCCGGAGAACTTTTTGCCAGACGGCTCATGGAGCGAAATCCCCCCGCTGCGAGGGTGAGAATATTCTCTTTCTCTTCTTGGGCTAACACGGTATTGGCCAGCGCATAAGAGATGATATGGGGCATATGGCTGATAAAGGCGGCATGACGATCATGCTGCGCCGCACCCATAGTCCGTATCTGCATCCCGATAGAACGAAAGATACGCAGTGCCGTGTCTCGCTGGGTATCTCCGCTGTGTTCCAAGTCACACAAGACGACGACTTTGTCGGCGTAAAGCCCCTCCAGTGCGGCACTCGGGCCGAACTGCTCGGTCCCCGTCATCGGGTGGGCGGCAACCACATTGGCACGTATGGAGGAGGGGACAGCTTCGACGATAAGGGCCTTGGTACTGCCCAAATCGATCAGGGTTTTATCGCTTCCGGCTAAATCGGTAGAGCTTTGAAGAAATTCGATGACCCCATCCACGGGGATAGCCAAAAAGATAACATCACATTGGCGCTTGAGCTCTTCAAAACTCATAAAGGATTCGACCAACCCCCGCTTTAGGGCGACCGCCTGATGCTCTTCGTTGTGATCGCATCCGATGATGGAGGAGATAAAGGAGAGATGTTTGAGGGCAAGCGCCATCGATCCCCCCATCAGTCCCAATCCTACTATACCGATTTTCATGATTTCCCTTTGGAGAATAGTGTGAACGTCACAGGGAAAGAATCCCATTGACTCCAGCATGGCGCAATAGCGCTCATGTTTGCCTCTGTGCGGCAGAATGATGACATTTTAGCCCTTTTAAGTTTAATTTACAGAACAATTAATCGTTAGAGTGCTAGAATGGGAGACTATTTTAACGCAACGGAAATTAGGCTTGAAAACAATAACCCTTTCATTGTTAGTGGCGAGTGCATTGGCACACGCATCGACGCAAAACGTCCAATCGATTCAGTATGACGGTATGGTCCATATTTCCGAGACCGTTGCCAAGCGGCTTAACGAAGTCAAAATCGGTGAACCCTTAGATGCTGCGGCAGTGGATAAAACGATTAAAAACTTCTTTGACCAAGGGTATTTTGAGGATGTGTGGGCAGAAGAGAGCGAAGGAAAAGTGACCTTCCACTTCAAAGAAAAGCCGATCATCTCTAAAATCGAACTCAAAGGGTACAAAGAGAACGACGAAGAGGCCAAAAAAACACTGTTGCAGATTGACAAAGGGGCTTTGTATGACGAAAAGCGGCTCGAAAGTGCCAAAAAGCGCATTATCGATGCTCTGAGTCAAGACGGAAAGATTGATTCGGTTGTTGAGATTGATACCGAAAAGCTTGAAAACGGCAGTATGCAGGTCACGTTTATCGTCAACGAGGGGGAAGAGATCATCATCAAAAAACTCCGTTATGCCGGAGTCAATACCCTCGATAGTGATGATTTTGACAGTATGATCGCGAACAAAGAGCAGCAATTTATGGGATGGCTCTGGGGTCGGAATGACGGTAAGATGAAAGTAGCCGAATTGCAGTACGATCCGTTGCGTATCCGTGATTTTTACATGCAAAACGGCTATCTTGATGCGAAAGTCGATGAGCCGTTTGTAGCGGTTGATTTTGATCGCTATGAAGCCCAAATGAGCTACAATGTTTTCGAAGGGGATGTTTACCGCGTGAGCGATATTCTGATTTTTCAGGATACTGCGGTTATTGACGATAAACAGCTGTTAGATATTATCGCCCTGGAGAAAAATAAACCTTTCAATATCAAAACTTTCCGTGACGATGCGGATCGGATCAAAACCAAAATTGCCGATTTGGGATACGCGTATGTTCAGGTACAACCCGATTTGAAAAAAGACAAAGAGGGAAAAAGCGTTGATGTCGTCTATCGGATCAATCCGGGTAAAAAAGTACGCATCCGCAATGTTGTCGTAGCGGGGAATAACCGCACCTTAGACCGCGTTGTGCGCCGCGAGCTTTTCCTGGCACCGGGGGACGTATATAGTCTCACCAACCTCAAAGACTCCCGTAATGCGGTCGGACGGACCGGTTATTTCGAGAGCAACACGATTGAAGAGAAGCGGATCGATGATGAGAGTATGGATCTGATCGTTCAAACCAAAGAGGCGCCGACCGGAAATATCCAGCTCGGCGGAGGATATGGAAGCTTCGGCGGAATTCTCCTCAGCGTTGCCGTGAGTGACCGCAATATTTTCGGCTCCGGAATCAATGTGGGGCTGAATTTAGAGCGCTCACAGCGTACCAGTAACTATTCGTTCAATATCTCGAATCCCCGCCTCAACGACAGTGACTTTAGCGGAAATTTCTCGATTTTTAACAGTTCAACCGAGTATACCAGTTATTCGGTTGATTCGACGGGGTTGAGTCTGGGGACGGGACACCGTTTTAACCGTTACCTGAGCGGATATGTCGGTTACAACTATTCGAAAAACAACTACAGCGATTTTGATGAAAACCTGACGACGACGCTTGATCCCCGTTATTATGAAAACTATGACAAAAGTTCGGTAATCGTTTCGGCTACGTTTGACAACACGGATGACTATTACATTCCGCGTGAAGGGATGGCCATTTCGCAAAGCTTCGAGAAAGCAGGTCTGGGAGGGAGTGCAGATTTTTGGAAAAGCCGCACGACTTTCGGCGTCTATCAGGGATTGCAAAAATGGACCGATTTCGATTTGATTCTCCGTTACAAAGCCCGTTTCAATTATGCGGATGAGAGCGGTTACCTCCCTTTGGGTGAAAAGTTTTACATGGGGGGGATCGGTTCGGTTCGAGGATACCGAAGCTATTCTCTCGCTCCCAACAGCGGTATTGATGCGAACAGCGACGGGAAACTGGATTTGATCGGCGGAACTCAGACCTTCTCAAACAGTGTCGAGCTCAGTTTTCCGCTGGTGCCTGAAGCGCGCATGCGTGCTACGACCTTTTTCGACTACGGCATGATCGGCGATCAGAGTATCAATGAGATTAAACGGGGCGGTTATGGGGTATCACTGGAGTGGTTCAGTCCTGTCGGTCCGTTGCAGTTGGTCTTCGCCAATGCTCTTGGAGCTGAAAGCACCGATGATCTTGCCCATTTTGAATTTACGATCGGACAGCGATTTTAAACCGTCACTGCGAGCGTAGCGTGGCAGTCCACAAAATGGATTGCTTCACGATGTTCGCAATGACAAAAAACTTACTTCTTAAACACTCTTACAATTTTTGAAATCACTTCTACTGCACCCATTACGATACCGCCTGCTACAATCCCGGCAATCGCATCAATGAGAACCGGTGTCATCCACCCGAGAATATTTCCTACAGCAGGGATCGTCTCAGCTGCTTTCACCGCCGATTCTACCCAATGATGTGCATCGGGAAGTCCGTGCAATAGGATACTACCTCCGACGAGGAACATCGCTGCTGTTCCGACGACGGTGAGAATTTTCATCAATTTCGGCGCAAAGCTGAGGAGCCCTTGGCCGAGGGTGCGGTTAAAGGCTCCTCTTCTCCCCTGGGGTGCGTTTTGCAGCAGATGAAGCCCCACATCATCCATTTTTACGATAGCGGCCACAATCCCGTAAACCCCGATCGTAATGGCGATCGCAATCCCTGAAACGACCATCGTCTGCGTCATGATGTCTTTATCGGCAACGGTACCCAAGGCGATCGCGATGATTTCGGCGGAGAGGATGAAGTCGGTTCGGATGGCCCCTTCGATTTTTTCTTTTTCAAAAGTTTCTAAATCCATCTCGGGATTATGGAAAGCTTCGATCAGCTCATGCTGATGTATGTCATCTTCATCATGTGAGAGAAAAGGATGAGCGATTTTCTCGAACCCTTCATAACACAGGTATGCTCCCCCAACCATCAGAATGGGGGTAATCGACCATGGGGCAAAAGCACTGAGAGCTAACGCTACAGGAACGAGGATCAGTTTGTTTTTAAATGATCCTTTGGCAACTCCCCAAACGACGGGAAGTTCACGTTCAGCACGTATTCCGGCAACTTGTTGAGCGTTGAGCGCGAGATCGTCCCCTAAAACACCGGCCGTTTTCTTGGCGGCTACTTTGCTCATTGCCGCTACGTCATCCAGTAAAAGGGTAATATCATCGATCAGGATGAGTAGGCTGCTCCCTGCCATCCATTAGTCCTTTAAAAGAAGGGTGAGATTTTTGGGGAGAATGATATTTTTGAGCTGTTCACGTGCCAAATAGAGGGATTTTCCTCTGATAATTAATGCACCGCTATCGGCATCTATTTCCAAGATGAGATCGGCCGCATTGATACGTGATGCCAAAAGGATATGGGAGAGCCATAAAATCGAACTCAGAGCATCAAGCACAGCCTCATCGGGCAATAATGATCCGTACGAGTTTTTGGGGATGAGATCCGACGAGCTGGTCCCTTTTTTAAAGAGTAATAGATGAGAGATTAATGCTATTTGTGAATGACTAAGGGCATAATCGAGTGCACTCATCGTCAGATAGTGGCTATGGCGCTGATAGGCGTAATAGCGGATCCCTACACCGATGGAGAGGAGTTTGGCCGCTATACTCAGCTCATGCTGATAGGCAGGGTTAATTCTGAGTGCATTATGTACAAGTTCGAAGATACGTTTGCTCAAATGGGCACATTGCTGGGCATGATCGCTGTGCACAGCATAGGTGTCGAGCAGATAGCGGACACTGGGATTATAGTTGGAGGGAAAACGATCTCCGGCGTTGCGGAGCAAATCACTCAAAAAGACCCCTTCTCGGACACCGACACCGCTGCACATCAGGGTTTTGGTCCGGGTATAGCGGATGATCCGCTCCAAAATAAGGGTCCCGGGCTTAATGGTGTCGAAACGATCCGGTTTAATAAAAAGGGAACGGAGTTTTTTAGGGCCGGCCTCTTGTATTTGATCGGTAAAACGGAAAAAAGTGCCGGTGTCGGTCGTATAGGCGTGAAGTTTTTTAAGGGGATACTCCTCTTTTTTCATCAAAGCCCGGGTGAGGGCACGAAAGGTTCCACCGATTCCGATAAGGGTAGTCGTATTGAATTCCGGGAGTTGTTTGAGGGCTTCGTCTATATACGCGATCGCTCCGGGTATATCGTTCGTATCAAAGAAAAGCTCTTTAATCCGAACGGTTCCGATATTGAGTGAAAAGAGTTGTTCGACTTTCCCGTTGCGAAGGAGGGTAAACTCACTGGAACCTCCCCCTACATCCACCGTAATGGCTTCTGAAATTGCCGGGAGGAGATTGGCACAGGCTATCCCTCCAAAATAGGCTTCCCGCTCCCCTGTGATGACTTTAATGGCTAAATTATGCTCACGCCGGATACGGGAAAGAAAGAGCGCGCTATTAGGAGCGTCCCGAAGGGCAGATGTTGCCACACACAAAACTTTACGAGCATTAAAAGAGCGGGCGATGGATAGAAATTCTCCCAGTGCGAGGGCCGTACGATCCATCGCCTCATTTTGGAGATAGCCGTTGTTTTTATAAGCATTTTCGCTTAGACGGACGGAGCTTTTGACCTCATGCAGGATATGAAAAGCAAAACGGCTGGTTTTTTGAAAGACCGCCAAGCGCATCGAATTGCTTCCGATGTCGATAACGGCGGTACATTTTGCCATTTACTCCTCTTCCTCCATCAATTGTTTGTGTTTGTAGAGAAGTTCTTGCATCGTCTCGACGTTGTCTTTATCCGGGATAATACAATCAACCGGACAAACGGCGATACAAGCGGGTTCGTCATAGGTTCCTACACATTCGGTACAACGGTCCGGATCGATAATATAAATCGGATCACCCTCTTCAATCGCATCCATAGGGCACTCTTCACGGCATGCGTCGCATGCGATACATTCATCGACTATTAATAGTGGCATAGGTTGAACCTCGGTTTTTTTATTGGTTATTGCGCGATTTATAGCGAAAGGAACCTTTGAGGAGTTTTAAACTTCTCAATCTTAGCGTTGCGGAAGGACGCAACACAGTTTGGAAGGGAGAACCATCCGGGCACAGGTACCTTCTTTTCCATCTTCTCGATTGGTCAGGGTGATAACCGCACCGATCGCTTCTGCGGCACTTTTGGCTAAAAAGAGCCCCAACCCAACCCCCGATTTATTCCCCTGACGTTTGAATGGGGCAAAAAGATCGACGCTTTCATCGATTCCGCACCCCTCGTCAATCACTTCGATGACGATACCTACCCCGTTTAGGTGGCTTTGGAAGGTAATCGTTTTCCCCTCGGGGGTAAATTTCAGGGCATTTTGCAAGAAATTTTGGAGGATTTGGTTGAGCAGGGTTACTTGCAGCACGGCGCTAAAAGCGTCGGGCTCAAAATGGGTGATGAGCGTTTTGTTTTCGCTGTTCGCCAGGAGTTTGAAATCCCCTTCCCACTTTTTAAGAATCTGGATAATATCGGTTTGAACCGGAATCTCGAGCTGCGCCCCCTCCTGCCGACCGATATTGAGAATGTTGGCGACGATTTTATTCATCTCGTCGACACTTTGGTTGGTGATTTTAATCGCTTCGATGTACTCTTCGGGAGACCGTTTTTTGATCAGAGTGACTTGATTTTTGAGTTTGATCACGGCCAACGGAGTCTTGAGCTCATGCGCTGCGCCGATGAAGAGCTCTTTTTGGTATTTGACGAAATTTTGGATACGGGCCATGAGACGATTGAGGGTTTCTCCCAACGGCTCGAATTCATCCGGGAGCTGTTCGACTTTGATGGGGCGGATCAGATGCTCGTTCATGTTCGCCAAACGGCGGCTGAGGGCACTGATAGGAGCAATCAGCATTTTTGAAAAAGCGATAGCGTAAAGGATAATGACCACAAATCCTACGGCATTGATGAGAAAAATGGAATTTAGTATTTTTGTCAGCAACCGTTTGGTCGGAGTGATGTCACGGCTCACTTTCAGATACGAGGAGCGTTCAAAATCAAAAGGGTAGATGAGGGTAAGAGTAGTCGTTTTGTCTTTGTGAACGGTCTCATAAAAATCAAGATGTTCTTCACTCGCCGAAAGTCTCAGAAGCTCGATATTGAGTCCCATCAGAGTCTCGGTATTGTTTTGCTGGGTCGATAAAAGCGATTTGTAGGAGGATATGTTTTCAGCGTAACCGATCAGTTCGGCTTGTTTTTCATCGTAAATGGATTGCTTGATAAAAAGGTACAAAAATGAGGAGAAGAGGATCACCAATGCCGCCGAAGCGACAATGAGTTGAAAAAGAAAGCGTCGTCTTATACTTCTTTTGGAAAACAAAAGCGGTATCCACGGCGACGTACCGTCTCGATGGTTGTAATACCGAGAGGTTTGTCCATTTTTTGACGGATTTGGTTGATTGCAACTTCGATAACGTTCGGTGTAACGAGCTCAGGCTCTTCCCAGATCGCATCAAGAAGCTGCTCTTTAGAGACGATTTGATCACGATGACGTGCAAGGTGAGTCAATACTTCGAAAGGTTTCCCTTTGAGTTCGATCTCTTTTTCTTTGTAGATGATTTTTTCCTCTTCAGGATTAATCGTCAAATCATCGATTTCGATGATATTGCTGCCGCCGAAACGGAGACGTGCTTCGATACGTGCGACCAATACGTCGAAATCAAACGGTTTACGGATATAATCATCCGCACCGGCGCGAAGCGCTTCGATTTCACTTTCATTGTCATCACGAGCTGAGAGAACGACGACTACCGTTTTAGGGGTATTAGTTTTGATGTCCGGGATAATATCGACGCTGTTTCCATCGGGAAGCATCCAATCCATCAAAATCAGGTCATAGTTACGGATGTCAAGATAGTACTCGCCATCTTTTAGGGTTTCAACGACATCGCTTTGGTAACCGAACTCTTTAAGCCCTTCTGCAAGGGTTTTATTGAGGGTTACTTCATCTTCAATGATCAGAATACGCATTCAGATTCCTCATATAACGGAAATTTTGCCGAAATGATACCACAGTTTTAGAAAATTTTAAACTTTTTTTCAATTTTTTTTAAAAAATGGAATGAGATTAAACAATAACAGTGCATATTAGAGGCAAGAGAAGTTCCCCTGAGGGGAATAGGGAGGTTATTGCGCAGGGCTAGGGATGATTTTGATTTCCACACGTCGATTGGCTTCACGACCTGCGGGGGTATCATTCGAAGCGATCGGCATACTTTCGCCAAATCCTACCGATTTGATGCGATTGCTATCAACACCATGGTTGGTAAGGTATGAAGTGACACTTTGAGCGCGCAATTGTGAAAGGGTCAGGTTGTCCGTATTGCTTCCGACACTGTCTGTGTGCCCTTGCACTTCGATTTTTGTTTCGGGATATTTGCTCATGATATTGGCGATATCATCTAACACAGGGGTAAAATTGGGCTTGATATTTGCTTTGCCGGTATCAAATGTGATTCCTCCGGGCATATTGAGATTGATGGTATCTCCTTGCCGTTGTACTTCAACACCGCTCCCTTTGAGTTCTTGGTTAAGCTCCGCTTCTTGTTTATCCATATAAGCACCGATGCCGTATCCGGCGAGTGCACCGACGGCACCTCCGATGACGGCACGTTTGGTGCTATGGGTACTGGTGCTTTTACCGATAACGGCTCCCGTAATACCGCCGATAAGGGCTCCCGTTTGGGCTTTTGTCAGACCGGTATCCGTTCCGGCACATCCGACGAGTAAAAATCCCGCAGTTAAAAGAGATAGGGCTGTATGTTTCATAATTTTTCCTTTATTCGGGTGAGTTTTGCTTGGGATTATTATATCTTTTAATCGTGAACAAATTGTTGATGTTTCGGTGATTTAAAAGAGGGTTTTGTGTTCTACTCCGACGGTACAATTGGGGAGAATATCGGGTTTACGGATGGATAAAGAAAGTTCCCGGATTAAAGGGAAATGGTTTTTTAACGTAATGCTCAGTACTTCAAGTGCGGTTTCGATGAGTTCGAATCGCTCATGATCCATCGTCATTTGAATGGTTTGAGCGACTTCGGCGTAGTTGATAAAATGACCGCTGGAATAGGGATAGTCGATGGTACAGTCGATCCGTATCTGCTGTGGGGTGGTCCGCTCAAAATCGAGAATTCCGATGATCGTATCAAAGGTAAGATTCTCGATTAAAATTTTCATGCGACCCGTTTCTCTTCCCCTTTGAAAAGGCGGACAAAGTTAGGGATATGTTTATAAAAGAGGATAAAGGCGATAAACAATACCGGTGCATGAAACATTGCCGGATAGAGGAGAAATGAGGCAATGACGAGAGCGAGAAGCCCGAGCATGGAGGAGAGAGAGGAGATGCGGATGGTCTTGGCCGCAACTCCCCATACCACGAGCGCAATCGCTGTGGGGATCGGAAGCATAACGGCCATAACACCCATTCCGGTTGCGACCCCTTTGCCCCCTTCAAACCACATATAGGGGCTAAAGCAGTGACCCATAACCGCCAAAATGGCAACAAGCCATTGGGCACTGTCGCTGAGTTCAAAGTATTTTGCTGCAAGGACGACAATAATCCCTTTTAGGGCATCCAGGGCCAATGTTGCCGCTCCCAGCTTTTTAGCCAGCTTGGGATTTGTCTCTTTTACGACACGCAATACGTTTGTTGCCCCGATACTTCCTGAGCCTGAATCGGTGATATTGACCCCGGCAAATACTTTTGCCAAAATCAGCCCGAACGGGATACCGCCGAGGAGGTACGCCGCAAGGTAAAACTGGACATTGAGGTTAAATAAAAAATCCATAAGGTTCCTTTTTTGGATAAACGAGGACGTTATTATAAATCACCGATGGTTACAACTGCCTAAAAAAGTTCTTAAGAAGTTTTTGGCTTCAAGGAGAGGGCATGGGAGTTTGGTTATAATAATAGCTTTACCGAATGTATAAGGAATTGTGGTTTGAAAACCGAAGAATTAAAACAAAAAATTATTGATCTCAAAAGCCGTCTCAGTGTGACTGTCGTCGCCCACTTCTATCAGCGCGATGAAGTATTTGAGATGGGGGACATTACGGGCGATTCGCTCGAACTCGCTAAGCGGACGATGGCGGACGACAAAGAATTCGTCGTGTTCTGCGGTGTCGGATTTATGGGGCAGAGTGTCAAAATCCTCAGCCCGGAAAAACGAGTTGTGATGCCGAAAGTCGCCTGTTGTGCGATGGCGAAAATGATTGACGGATTGTATTATGATCAATCGATTCAAAAACTCGAAGATGCGGGGATCAAACAAGAGGATATCCTTCCGATCACCTACATCAACTCCGATGCGTCGGTTAAAGCACGTGTCGGGAAGATGGGGGGGATGGTCTGCACCAGCTCCAATGCCAAGATCATTATCACTAAAGCGCTTGCCGAGGGGAAAAAGATTTTATTCGTTCCGGATCGTTGTCTGGGGCAGAATATCGCCCGCCAAATGGGTCTCAAATCGTGTGTTATCGGCGACGGACGTGATCCCAAAGAGGCCGATATCATCTGCTACGACGGATTCTGCTCCGTTCATCAGCTTTTCAGTGTCGAAGACATCGAGTTTTACCGCGCCAAATATCCGGGGATTCTGATCGCCGTCCACCCCGAGTGCGACCCCGCCGTCTGCGAAAAAGCCGATTTTGTCGGATCGACCTCGCAGCTGATCACCTATATCAAAGAACTTCCTGAAGATCAAAAGGTAGCCGTCGGTACGGAGTTCAACATGGTCAACCGTCTCCGACCCAAAAATACCTATATTCTCTCCAGTACAAAACCGGAGTGCCCGACGATGAACGAGACGACGTTGGAAGATTTGTACCTCACCCTCAAAGCGATCGAAGACGGCGCACCGATCAACGAGATCGAAGTGGACGAAGAGACGGCCTACTGGGCGAAAATTGCCCTTGAACGGATGATGGCGCTATGATCGAACAATTTATCCGTGAAGTGTTGGCCGAAGATGTAGGGCGTGGGGATTTGTATGCACGGGTTTCCGAGAGTGTTCCCTCCAGTGCGAAAATCATTGCCAAAAGTGACGGTGTCGTAGCGGGGGAAGCATACTTACGTGTATTGTCTCATATGGAAGGTTTTGTTATCGTATGGCATAAACGTGACGGTGAGAAATTTGTAAAAGGGGAGGTGTTGATGGAACTCAGCGGCGATTCGCATACCCTTTTGCGAATTGAGCGGACGTTGCTGAACATGCTGCTGCATGCCAGTTCGATTGCGACATTGACACGTCAATACGTCGATTTGATTGCCCCGTATGGTACCAAACTCCTCGATACCCGTAAAACACGTCCTCTTCTTCGTAATTTCGAGAAATACGCCACCCGTATCGGGGGGGCGACGAATCATCGGATGGGGTTGGACGATGCGCTGATGCTCAAAGATACCCATCTCAAAACCATCGATAATTTGGAAAGCTTTATGGCCGAGGCCCGTAAAAAAATTCCGTTTACCTCGAAAATCGAGATCGAAGCCGAAGATTTCGAGATGGCGAAAAAAGCGATGCAGGTGGGTGCCGATATCGTCATGTGTGACAATATGTCTCCGGAACAACTGGGTGAGGTTATTGCGTTTAAACGCGAAAATTATCCCTCTGTTTTGCTCGAAGCGAGCGGAAATATCTCTTTGAATACGATCGAAAGCTATGCCCGTACCGGAGTCGATGCGATTAGCACCGGCTCGCTGATTCATCAGGCTAATTGGATCGATCTTTCCATGAAAATGGATTGAGTCCATTTTCGTTTGATACGAGAGACGGAACAAAGTTCCGACTCTCTACGCTAGCCGCTATGGCACTAAAGGATCGCAATGGAAAGCATTGCAGAGGATAAGGATAGATAATCAATGGCAGACGATCAAGAAAAAACTGAAGAACCTACGGCCAAGAAGATCGAAGATGCCAGGCTGGAGGGGAACGTTGCCAAAAGTCAGGATATCGTCGGTGTCGTAGTCCTCTTCGTCGCGATCCTAGCCCTTTTGATGATGTTCACGTTTATCGCCGATCGGCTGCTCAACGTTTCCCGCTACTATTTTTCTTTGATGAATCAGCCTCTGGATCGGGAACTGATGTTGGATATGGCCGTTGTGACCTTTCGGGAGTTTCTTATTATGGCGCTCCCCATCTCGGTCGTTGTAGCGATTGCGGGAGTTTTTGGGACGGTAGCGCAGATGGGATTTAACTTTACCACGAAACCGCTAATGCCGAATTTTTCAAAACTCGATCCGATCAAAGGGTTTGGAAACCTTTTTACCCTTCAAAAAATGGTTGAGTCGATTAAAATCACCCTGAAATCAATGACAGCGCTGGGGATAGGTTTTATATTTTTTTGGTATTACATTCAAGAGCTACCGACGGTGGCGTTGTTTGCCCTCGAAGATCAGATGGGATGGCTGCGCGATAAGGCAATCGTGCTGGCTTCGGTCATGCTCATCATTATTTTTATTTACGCGATTTTCGATCTTTTTATAACCCGGAAACAGTATTTTGACAAATTGAAAATGTCGAAGCAAGAGATTAGAGACGAGATGAAAAACATGGAGGGGGATCCTCATATCAAGGCGAAAATACGTCAGATCCAGATGCAGGCGGCGCGGAAACGGATGATGTCTTCGGTTCCGACGGCGGATGTCGTCATTACCAATCCGACCCATTATGCGGTGGCGATTGTGTATGATGAAACCAAACATAATGCTCCCGTCGTAGTCGCCAAAGGGGTTGACAACATAGCGATCCAGATTAAAAAAATAGCACGTGAAAACGGCGTTCATATCGTTCAGAATCCTCCGTTGGCACGATCGCTTTATAAAGAGGTCGAGATTGACCGGGCGATTCCCGATATGTTGTTTGCTGCCGTGGCCGAAGTGTTGGCGTATGTTTATAAGATGGGTAAAAAACGGAAGGGAAATCTTTGATGGATCGCTGGCTGCACCTTTTTGCCGATAAAAAAATACTGGCCGGAATATTTTTGGTCATTGTGGCCATCCTGGGGGGTACACTGTGGTATCTGGAACAAAAAGTGACTTCCCAAACGCTCCAACGTCTCAGTGATCAGCTCTCGCTGGGATTGAACAATCAACTGGATAAAGAGCGCTCTACCGCGCTGCGATACGCTTTGATCCTGGGGCAGAACAGTGCTTTGATTGACACGCTGGAGCAAGAAAATGAGGATAAGGGGTTTGAGATTCTCTCGGAGGTGATGGAATCGATCAAGCTTCATACCGATTCGTTAATCCGGGCGCAAATTATCACTTCCGATTATGTGATTTTTGCCCGCAGCTGGGACAACTCGTATGCGGGGATGCCGTTGGACTTTCATCGCCCCGATCTTCTCTATTTTCAAACCCATAAAAAGCCTCGTGCCGCTATCGAAGTAGGGCGCAAAATCGGGGTTAAAGCGACGGTGCCCGTTTACAGTAAAGAGAAGATGATCGGATTTGTGGAAGTGGTCTCTTTTTTTGAGTCAACACAGGAATATTTTGACCGTTTGGGGATTGATTTGTATGTTTTGATGGAGGAGCGGTTTTACGAAACCGCAGTATTTATGCAGGAAAATCCTGTCATCGGGAAAGAGTACATTCTGGCCAATCCCAAATATACCCAAAGTGATTTAAAACTCTTGAACGGAGTCGATTTTAAAACACTCAAAACAGCGCGTGTCATTTTTAGCGGTGGGCGATATCTGTTTTATGAGCCGATGACAAACGGTGAGGGGGAGACGATCGGTGCATTTGTCTTTTCACTCTCTCCGCAGCAGATCAGTACCTATGCCCATTCCGATGAAGAGGATCTTTCGTTTCTAATCCATCTCTCCCGCAGTGAGCTCTATGACATCATGGCCAAAAAAACGCTGGGTAACGCGCAGTTTCAAAGTGTGTACGATAAAGAGCTGTTGTATCTCAAAGACAGTGTTCCCCCTGAAGATCGGGAACTCTATCTTGAAGAGGCACGTGAACGGTTGAATGCCTATTCGAAAGAAGAATTGATCGGGATATTGTTGGATTACAAAGTGACTAAAGAGATCAAGGGGGAGATTCGATGAAGGTATTGCTGCTCGAGGATGAGTATATGTTACGGGTGAGTATCACCGAATTTTTGGAAGATATGGGGTTTGACGTATGTGGATTTTCGAATGGGGAAAAAGCGTTTGATGCGATTTACGAGACCCATTTTGATCTGTATTTACTGGATGTAAACGTTCCGGGAATGAACGGATTCGATCTGCTCCGTACTCTGCGCAAAGAGGGGAATAAAACGCCGGCGATTTTTTTGACCTCCATGGTGAACGTCAGCGATTTGCAAGAAGGATATAAATCGGGGTGTTGTGACTATATTCGAAAGCCTTTCGATCTTACCGAGTTGCAAATACGGATCATGCATGCATTGAAAAGTCACTACCATGACGGAGAAAACAAAATCGATTTTGGTTCGGAGCTGATTTACGATACCGAAAATTTCACCTTGACTCATAAGGGACAGAATATCGCATTGAGTAAAACCGAAAAAGAGATCTTTACGGTATTGCTTAAACATACCAATCAAGTGGTGTCGGTTGAGATGTTTCAAGATGAGATTTGGGGTGAGTACGTAGATCCCGCCAACATACGGGTACAGATTAACAATTTACGCAAAAAGCTCCCGATAGAGATTATTCAAAATCGGCGCGGGTTGGGATACATCATTGAACGATAATCGCTACGCCCTTAAAAACGCTTTTCTTTATACGATGCTGGTAGCGGTATTGTTGCTTGCCCCTACCTATCTTTATGTTACCTACATGAAATACGTTACCGAAATACAATATGAGTTTAAACTCAAGCGGCAATCGCATTTGATTATTCGTGCGATGGAGGAGTTTGATGCGAAGGAGAAGCAGGCTTTCGATTATCCGCGGTTTCGCTCTTTTGAATCAGGATTGTATGATGTCCATTTTAACCCGGTATTTACCTTGATTCAGCCCCAGCTCACTCTTCAAAAGGCAGGGTACCATATTCAAGACGGGTATGCGTATCTGGTAGTGGCACTTCCTGAGAGGCGTTATTTTGACGCCTCTTATTTGGTTATTGGAGGAAATGTATCTTATACCCGTATTTATCAGGACGTCGTTATTATCCTTCTCTCGATTACGGCATTGATCTTTATCCTCTCTCTTTTTTTCCTGGACCGTTTTGCTTTGCCGTTTCAGCGAATCAATCAACGTCTTGATCAATTTATCAAAGATTCAATGCATGAGATCAATACACCGCTTTCTATCATCAATGTCAATATTGACCTTTATCATCGTGCCAGTCCGAGCAATAAATATCTCCAGCGGATTAAAGCGGCAACCAAGACGCTCGCGACACTCTACAACGATATGGACTACCTGATAAAAAATGAGCGGTTATCGTTTGAATATGAATCTATTAATCTGAGCCACTATCTGCAAGAGAGGATTGATTATTTTTCCGAAGTTGCCGCGCTAAAAAACATCACCATTGTTCCTCTGATTGCGCCGGATAGTACGATACTCTTTAATCCGACCCAGCTGCAGCGGATCATTGACAACAATATTTCAAATGCCATCAAATACTCTCACGAGGGGGGGCAGATCGAGGTGATGTTGGAGCGTTTTAACGATCGTTGTGTAATTCATTTTCGTGATAATGGCCTTGGAATTGAAGATGTGGAGCGTATATTTGAACGGTATTACCGTGAAAATAGGGATAAAGGGGGATTCGGGATCGGTCTAAACATCGTTAAATCGATTATCGACAAAGCGGGAATTGACCTTCAAATCCACTCGATTTATGGGGAGGGAAGTACCTTTTCGTATACATTTTACCCGCCTATTTATACTACGGCGTAATTTTTTACTTTTTTTACATAAATTTTACACTCCTTCTCTACAATACCTCTCGAAATATTGAAATAAGGAGAGCCAATGCGAAAAGTGATCATGCTCGGTCTTGCTACTTTTTTAAGTGCAGCCGATTTATCGCAGGTAATTGAAACCCCGGATGCGACGGCGATTTTGAAAAAAGATGCCCTCCCGGCAGCGAAAGCGTATGTGATGCCGGAAGGGTGCGTGAGCAATGACCCTAAAGCGATTGCACGTGGAAGCTATATCTTTCATAACCTAAACGGTAAAGATGCAAAAGAAAATCCGCCTGAGGGGCTCACACGACTCCTTCCAAACGGAAAAGAGAAACAAATGGGTAACTGCGTTGCCTGTCACAACATCGAAGGGGCAAAAGGGTACGGCAATATCGGCCCTGATTTGACCAAGTATAAAGAACTCTACATGGATAGCGGTGTGCGTAATGCCCAGTTCATGTATCAAAAAATTGCTGACCCACGTTTGGATAACCCGAAATCGGCGATGACGGTTAATCTTGCGAACGGTCTTATGAACGAGCGCGAAGTGTGCGATTTGGTATCGTATATCACAGCAGTTAAAAAGTAATTCAAGGAGAAACAGATGGAAAGAAGATCATTTTTAAAAAGTTTTGGAGCCGTAGCAGCGTGTGCGGTAGCACTTCCTCATGTAGCCAGTGCGGCAGAAGAGAAAAAATCGGGCGGTCCGAATGAGATGAATTTTGAGACGGCAGTTGCGGCGATTACCGGTGGGAAAGCGTTGACCCCTTCGGCAAAAGTTAAGATGGAAGCCCCTGAAATCGCTGAAAACGGTGCGGTTGTTCCGGTAAAAGTTACGGTTGACAGTCCTATGAGCGGTAAAGATTACGTCAAAGCAATCCATGTACTTGCTTCTAAAAACGGAAATGTCCGTTGTGCGAATATCTATTTAACCCCTGCTAACGGCGAAGCGTTTTTCGGTACCCGTATCAAACTCGGCGGAACTCAAGATGTCGTAGCGATCGCAGAGATGAGTGACGGTACATTCCTCATCGCGAAACAAAACGTAAAAGTAACCATTGGCGGATGTGGTTGATTTGATCAACCCTTTAGCATAATAAATAAAGACAATAAGGACCTATATTATGAAAACATTGATCAAAATTAAACCGAAAACGTATGCTGCAGGCGATATCGTCAAAATTGACTTTATGGCAATGCACCCGATGGAAACAGGGATGCGCAAAGATAAAGATACGGGTGCATTGATCCCGGCTAATTACATCGATGAAGTGAAATTCATGTTCAACGATACATTGATTACCAAGATGGTGATCTGGGAATCTCTCTCGGTGAACCCTCTTATGAGTATCAGTTTTAAAGTACCGGGTGCAGGAACGCTCAAAGTTATTGCAAAAGATAACAAAGGTCAAAGCGTCGAGAGTACGACACCAATTACTCCAAAAGGATAAGCGATGCGTACTTTATCAATCACGGCAGCGTTGGTGTGTTTTGCATTTTTAGCAACGGCGAACGCAGAAGAAAAACTGAGCATGAGCGATGCCGATAAAAAAATGTATGCAGAGCTTTTGGAGAGCAATCCAGCCGAGATGGACGTCGCTGAGGGGGAACAACTCTTCGGTGAACTGATCGGCACACCTAACTATGCGAAAATGCTCGGAGTTAAAGAGAAAGATCTTCCGAAATATATCGCGGGATTCCCTCGCTACGTTGAACCGGCGAAAAAAGTAGTGACATTGGCACAGAGTATCCAAATGGCCGCTGCGGCAAACGAAAAACCGGTTCCTAAACTTGAGAGTAAAGAGATGGTTAAAATGTCGGCGTATGTGAAATCACTCGCAAACGGACAAAAAACATCGATCGATGTCAAAGCGAATAAGCACATGGCTGAAATGATGAAACTGGGTCAGCAAGTATTTGAAGAACGTCGCGGCGGTCGCGGCCTCTCCTGTAACAACTGTCACAGTGCCGATATCGTAGGTCAGCGTCTTCGTATGCAGCCGCTTCCTGATTTGGGAGCTAAAGAGACGGCAGCAGCGGGAACATGGCCGGCGTACCGTATGACACAAAGCCAAATGGTAACGTTGGATAAACGGATGCAGCAATGTATGAAAAATGCCCTCCTTGCTGAAATTCCCCTCGGCTCAAAAGAGATCGTTGCATTGGAAGTGTACGTTACGAACAAAACCAAAGGGAACCCGATCAGTGTTCCTAGTGTGAAACGTTAAGGATTAGATTATGGATTTATCACGAAGAGATTTTTTCCATATTGCCGCGGCATTGGGAATCGGTGTTCCGACCCTCTCATCTGCGGCGTCAGCACCGAAACGTGCCGATGAGGTAAGCCTTAAAGATATTTACGGATTCAATGCAAAGGGAAATGTGACGCTGCTTCATATCTGTGACATGCACGCCCACATCAAACCATTGTATTGGAGAGAACCTTCAACATTGATCTCCGCTCCCAATTTGACCGGAACTCCGGGCTTTTTGTGTGGGGAATCGTTTTTGAAACATTATGGGATGAAGGGGAAAACCCTTGATGCGTATTTCGATACGTTTATGAACTTTGATGCATTAGCGCACAAGTTTGGAAAAATGGGGGGGATTTCGCACATGAAAACCCTCATCAACCATATCAAAAAAGAGCGCGGTGCCGATAATGTGATGCTCCTTGACTCAGGGGATACCTGGCAGGGGACAGGGGTTGCTCTCAAAACCGGCGGTGAAGCGATCGTCAAAGCGCAAAACTATTTGGGTGTAGATGTCATGGTCGGTCACTGGGAATTTACCTACGGTAAAACACGGGTAAAAGAGTTGATCGAAATGCTCAATGCAAAATTCGTCTCTCAAAACATCATCGGAGACGATTCATTTGCCGATGATTTTGAAGAGCTGATTTTTGAGCCGTACACGATTATGGAACGGGGCGGTGCGAAGATCGGTATTATCGGCCAGTCGTTTCCGTTTACCTCTACGGCCAACCCGAAAGAGTTTACGCAGGGGTGGAGTTTCGGTCTTCGTTTGGATACCCTCCAAACCTATGTGGACAAACTTCGCAAAGAGGAAAAGGTGGACTGTGTCGTCGTTCTCTCACACGACGGTTTCAGTGTTGACCAAGAGGTTGCCCGTCAGGTCAAAGGGATCGATTTCATCCTCAGTGGACATACCCATGATCCATCACCGCGTCCGACGGTTATCAACGGTACGGTGATCGTTATTGCGGGAAGCCACGGCAAATACATCGGACGGCTTGATATCGATATCCAAAACCACAAAGTCAAAGGGTATGAGTACAAACTGATTCCTGTAGCATCGAATTTGATTCCGGCTGATCCGGAAGGTGAAGCGTTGGTAAAAGAGCTTTATTCTCCGTACGATTCAGAACTTTCCGAAGTGTTGGGGATTACGAAATCGACGTTGTTTAAACGAGATACGTTCCACTCGACGTTCGATCAGCTGATCAATGATTCGATCATCGATGCGATGGATTCGGATATTTCGTTTACTCCGGGATACCGATGGGGGACTACGGTTCTCGGCGGCGATAAAATCACGATGGATGACGTCTACGATATGACGGCAATTACCTATCCGAATGTTTATACGTTTGAGCTGACCGGAAAACATATCCGGACCTTGCTCGAAGACATCGCCGATAACGTTTTCAACGCCAACCCGCTCTATCAACAAGGGGGCGATATGAGCCGTCTGGGCGGAGTGAGTTATGAAATTCGTGTGGGTGCTGCCAGCGGTAAACGGATCACGAACATTATGGTCGGAGGGAAACCTCTCAATGACACGAAAGTGTATAAAGTCTCTTCATGGGGCGGTAACCTGCAAAATGCGGGAAGCAATCTCAAAGATTCTTTGACCCGTCCGGTTTATGATGTGACAGCGGCTTATATCCGCCGTCAGAAAAACGTCAACATCAGCGGTAACAGCAATGTAAAATTGATGGATTATGACTGCGGATGTCCGAAAAAAGGTGCGAGAGGGTGTTAAGTATCCTCTTGTAAATCGATCAAACTTAAGGAGTTAGGAATGAAATTAGTAAACCTTAGTATCGCAGCCGCAGCGGCTTGTGTACTTGCAACGTCGGCGCATGCGCTTAAAACTGAAGATCGTATCGTTAAAGACAACTATCAAGTAGAATATACGAAAGCTCCGGGTGCCGTCAATTCACTTCAAGAGATGTTCACCGAGGGTGAAGTATACGGACGTCTTCGCTCGAACTCATTTTGGTGGGATTGGGATAATGAAAACAGTGCAGTTCAAGATAACAATATGTGGGGTCTTGGCGGGAGTTTGGTTTACAAAACAGGCTTTTATCACGGTTTAGGAGCTACCGTAGGTTTCTATGGTACGGTTCCAATGCATGATGAAAACACAATTGATGGCAGTATCGTCAACTTTGGTAAAGCCGGTAAAGATACGTACCATACACGTGCCGATGGTAGTGAAGGGGCTATGGGTAACTTTGCGGAAGCGTACGGTGAATACAAAAACGGTAAAACGAATGTAAAAGTGGGTCGTCAGGGAATTGATAGCATAATGCTCGCAACGAATGACACGAAAATGATCCCTAATACCTTCGAAGCGGCAGTCATCGAAAATAAGGATCTTCCGAATACGACAGTACGTGCCGGTTATATTATGAGCCAAAAACTTCGTGACCACCAAAGCTTTCACAGTGTCATTGCATTTGAAAAATACAATGAAAATGATGATTCGGGTGTCCATAAAGGTTTGAGTGTTGCCAAGATTAATGCTGCAGGGGAGGATGTTAACCCTGAAATGATTCTTTTGACTGCCTCCAACAAATCGATTCCGAATCTTAAGCTTGATGCAGAATATATCGGATTGAACGGTTTTTTCAATACGGCAATCGCGGAAGCAAATTATCAAATTAAAGTGATCGACGCATGGACATTGACGCCGGGTATCCGTTATCTCCGTCAAATGGATGATGGTGCAGGAAAAATCGGGGGCGCAGCGCTTGCTGGTACTGTAACAGCTGCAAATGCTGCTTCAAAAGGCTATACAACTGGTGACAGTGTGGATGGTAGTATCATCATGGCACGTTTAGTGGCGGCTAATGGACCGTTACAATTGACTGCCGGATATTCACAAATTGCCGATGACGCTGATATTATTGCTCCGTGGCGCGGATTCCCGACGGGAGGATATACCCGTTCAATGGCACAAGTAGACTGGATTGCCAATACGAAAAACTGGGCAGTGAAAGCGGTTTATGATTTCGGAAAAGCAGGAGTCGTTTCGGGATTCAAAGTAGCAGCCGATTATGAAAACATGAATTTCGACGATGCAAAAGCAGCTACCAGTGGTTTTACCGATCGTGATATTTTCCACGTCGATATGTGGAAAACATTTAAAGAAGTACCGAATACTGAGTTTAAATTCCGTTTTGCAACCATCGATGCTGATCCTGCTGTAGGTGCTACGACGGATTACAATTCGTACGATGAGTACCGTTTCGAAATTAACTACCTCTTCTAAAGGCTGAAAGATGCGTCGATTGTTGGGAACTTTATTTTTAGCGGCAACGAGTTTGAGTGCGTATGAATACGCCCTTAAACCGGTGCGGGTAACCTCGGATGTCCACTGTTTTTTTGGAAAACCGGAGATTATGGATAAAACCAATAACGGCAACATCGTCAACAGCTGTTATATCGATGCGGGAGAGGGGTACGTTGTCGTTGACACCGGCCCCTCTTATGCGTATGCAGAGTCCGCCTACAAAGCAATGCAAAAAATCAAATCCCTCCCCGTTAAACTCGTTATCAATACCCATATCCATGATGATCATTGGCTGGGAAACAACTATTTTACCGAGCAGGGAATTAAAGTTTTAGGATCCGATGATTTCAAGGTGAGCGCCGATATGAGCGAGCCTACCCGAATGCAAACCTATATCTCCGCACAAGCCTACGCTAAAACCAAACCGACCTTACCGACAGAAATGATCAGCAACGATACGAATCTTACAATCGGCAATCAGAAACTCGAGCTTAAAATTGCAAAACACAAAGCCCATACCGCCAAAGATATGGTGGTCTATCTCCCAAAATCCAACGTATTGATTGCCGCTGATTTGGTGTTCAATGACCGCCTTCCCTCGGTGCGGGGGGGAGACATTAACGGGTGGATTTCCGCTTTGGAGGATTTGGATGGGTTAAAAGCCGCATATGTGGTTGGCGGTCATGGAAACCGTATCGACAAAGATGCGGCTGCGATGACACGTGAGTATTTCACGCAGATGCGTTCGGAAATCCGCATGGCGATTGCCGAGGGGCTCAGTATCGATGAGACAACCAAAAAAGTGACGATGGATCAGTATAAAAAGTATAAACTTTACGAGGGGACCCATCGACAGAATGTTGAGGCCTCGTATCGGGTATTGGAATGGGAATAATGATGAAGCGGTTATTGTTTTTGGGGTCTCTGTTTTCAACCCTTGCTTTTGGGGATGTCCGTTTTGCACAGCCCGAACCCTCGATTGAAAAACCGCGTGAAGTGGTCATGGGGATTAGTCATGGGGATGATGAATCGATCCATCATGGTCTTAGTACGGCGAACAATGTCCTCAAATTTTACGGTCCTGAAAAAATCCATTTGCGTATTGTTGCTTACTATCACGGTATCCGGACTCTTTTAAAAAGTGAAAAAGAGATTGCCGTGCGTGTACGGGCACTGCAGCAATACGGTGTCGAATTTGTCGCCTGCGGCAACACGATGGAGACCAAAAAAATCCCTGCATCGGCATTGATCGACGATGTCGAAATCGTCAGTGCAGGTATTGCCGAAGTGATCGAGCGCGCCACTGAGGGCGCATTTTACATTCAACCTTAGGAGTTAACGATGAAAATTCTTCTCATATCAATCTTGGCGGGATTTTTATCCCTTTTTGGCGGTGATCTACACCTTTTTAGTGTTCCCAATGCAAATGGAAAATTAAATGCGTCGGTGGTTGAAAAAGCACTTGAAGCAAACGGCTTTGTTATTTCGGCGAATACGGAAATGAATGAACCTTTTAAAAAACAGTTCGGCCAGAGTGATTTTGCCGTCTTTAATCTGTTGACCGCTTTCCATAAAAATTATTCCGCTGCTTTGGTAAAAGCCCATCCGGATGCCGGGATTTTTGTCCCGATGGGTTTCGGCGTTTATCAACGCAGCAATGAAAAAGAGTTGCATGTCTCTGTATTGACCGCTTCTGCCATGGCAAAAATCGCCGGCTTTAAATCAAAGGAATTTGGTTTAATCGAGAAAGAGATTCTTGCAGCACTCAAAAAAGCATTGCCGGGTGCCAAACTGACGCAAAGTGAAACCTCTCTCCCCTCTACGGGCCCTTTATTGAGCCGTTATGTCAAAGCAAGCAGTAAAGCGAGCTGGTCTGCGGATAAAGAGGAGACGGAGATGATGATTGAAGACGGTCTCAAACCGGCCGGATTTGTAATGTCTAATTTTACCGATTACAATTTTGTGTTGGGAGAAGAGAGTCCGTTCGATTTTTACGATACCTATTCCATTTGTAAACTCAAAGTGATTTATACGGCGGCAAAAAGCCGTCCCGAAGCGGCAGCGTTTGCACCGTGTACGTTGATGGTCTATAAGAAAAAAGATACGGATGAGATCGTGATGGGCTTCCCGGGAGTGTATAACTGGATGAGCAGTGCGCGTGTGAGTGATCCAGAGGCCAAAGCTGCTCTGAGCCAGGCTCAGAGTGATTTCGAAGCGGTGCTTCGAAGTACCGCCGAATAAAGAAAGGAGCAAAGTGATTAAAAATTAATCACTTTGTTTTATCAAATGGCCATGATAAGTGCTATAATCGGGGTATTTCCGCCTAAAATTAGGCTTTTACAGAGTATCCAATGCCCTCAACCCTGATCGATGCGTCTCACCATATTGTTTTAATCGCCCATAAAAATCCTGATGCCGATTCACTGGGTGCGGCGTGTGCTTTTTATTCCTATCTCCTTCGGAGCCAGAAAAAAATAACCCTCTTTTGCGTCTCTTCAGAAATTAATCCCAATCTCGCTTTTCTGCCGTGGTTTGATAAAATTACCGCTTCCTTTCCCGAAGATGCCGATTGTATGATCAGTTTTGACTGTGGCAGTTACGGGCGGCTGGGGATTGAGAAAGAATTGCCCTTAATTAACATCGATCACCATATCAGCAACGATTTTTACGGTACCCATAACCTTTTAAATACGTCAGCTATCAGTACGACCGAAGTTGTTTATGATTATTTTGTTGCCAACGGTATAAAAATCAATGGTAAAATGGCACTTTCACTTTATGCGGGACTTATCGAGGATTCTAAATGCTTTAGCGCGGCCGAATGTAATGCCAAAACGTTTGCGCTAGCCCATTCTTTACTGGAATCGGGAGCCGATCATGCGATGTGTATTGAGTGGCTTTATCGTCGTCGATCCCTCGCATCGCTTCGGATACGGGGGATACTGCTCAAGCAGATGAAGCTTTTGGTCGATGGGAAACTTGCTCTCTTTGAGGTTCCCCTCTCCTTATTGGAGGAGACGGGAGCGATTGTTTCCGAATGCAAGAGAGTATTGGACGAAGCGCTGGGAATGCGTAGCGTAGAAGCCGCTATTATGGTACTCGAACATCCGCGCGGGGGAGCGAAACTCTCTTTACGTACGGATGGGGCGATCGATGCTGCAAAAATTATGGGGGAGTTCGGCGGCGGCGGACATGTACGTCGTGCCGGAACACGCTTAAAGCATGAAAATTATGATGAGCTCGTTAAAAATATAATGATGATGATAACAAAGGAGTTGGTGTGAGAAGAGGCCGAAACGGTTCGGGAATTATGGGATGGATAGTGGTACTTTTGGTTTTGGGTGCCCTCGGATTTATGGCATTTTCGCCGACATTTGAGAGGGAAGATCCTAAAGTCACCCTATCCCATGAGGGATATTGGAATTTTAAAGATCCTATTCATGTCAACGTAGAAGATATGAGCGGCCTAAAATCTTACAAAGCAACGATAGCAACGCCGCACGATGAATGGGTAGTGGTAGAAGAGAACACTCCATCGAAAGTAACCAAAAAAAGTTTTGACATTCTTCCTCCTAAGGGAGTCCGTCGGGTAGAAGCCGCTTCGATTACTCTCAAAATTGAGGCAACCGATAACAGTTTATGGGGCCTTTTTATGGGTAATACCTACAAAGAAGAGATTACCCTTGTTATTGATCAGCGCCGTCCGGTAGTCGCTGTTATCGCCAACTCTTATAAAATCCAAAAAGGGGGATCGGCGATTGTCATTTTCAAAGCGGATGATCCTCACATGAAAAGTTTGAAAATTGAGACGAATTACGGGAAAACTTTTATTGCGCAGCCGTTTATGAAAGAGGGATATTACGCTTCTTTGGTAGCATGGCCGGTGCAAGAGGAAACCTTCAGTGCAATGGTCGTAGCCCGTGACCATGCCGGAAATGAGACCAAAAGTGCCATTCCCCTTCGCCTGAAAGATCATGCGTACCGCGTTTCGAATATTGAACTCAGCGATGCATTTTTGGACGGTAAAATCGCAGAGTTGGCAAATGTTTATGAACAAACGGCCGGGGTAGATGATCGGTTGGAACAATTCCGTATTATCAACGAAAAAGTGCGTGCCGATAATGAGAAAGTTATCCACGAGATCACTTCGAAAGTATCTAAAAATATGATTACCGATTTCAATCCCGCACCGTTTTATCCGCTTGTGAACGGACAAAAAGTAGCGGACTTCGGGGACCACCGTATTTACAGCTACAAAGGGCAAGAGAATATCTCGAATGCGTATCACATGGGACTTGACTTGGCGAGTGTCGCGATGGGACCGATTACGTCGTCCAATGGAGGGAAAGTGGTTTTCTCTCAAGAGAACGGAATTTATGGCAACTTACCGATTATTGATCATGGATTCGGCCTCTACACCCTGTATGGACACTGTTCAGACGTTCATGTTCAAGAGGGGGATGTCGCTTCTATCGGACAGCAAATTGCAAAAACAGGTCTGAGCGGGTATGCGATGGGGGATCACCTCCATTTCGGCATATTGGTTCAAGGGATTGAAGTGCGCCCCGAAGAGTGGATGGATACCAAATGGATTGTCGATAACATTACCAGCGTGATCGAGAACGCCAAGCTTATTATTAATCAACGCTGAAACACGCTATAATTATGATAATCAGTTAACGAAAAGGGAAACCAGCCATGATGCAATCAACGATCGGTAAAAGTGTCGAACTTGTAGGTATCGGTTTGCACCGAGGTTCCCCGGTCAAATTGCGGCTTGAACCGCTCGGGGTTAACAGCGGGATTGTTTTTTACCGGAGCGATGCCGGTGTTTCTATCCCTTTAATCCCTGCAAATGTCGTTGACACGAAAATGGCGACGGTCATCGGGCGTGAGGGGGTGACGATTTCGACGATTGAGCATATGCTCTCGGCAATCTATGCCTATGGCATTGACAACCTTCGTGTCATCGTCGATGCCGATGAAGTGCCGGTAATGGACGGTTCGTCGATGAGCTTTTGTATGCTCCTCGAAGAGGCAGGAATCGTCTCTCAAGATACCCCTAAAAAGATTATGCGGATCAAAAAAGAGGTGACGGTACAAGAGGGGGATAAATACGTAAAATTGATCCCTTCCAATGACATGAACTACGATTTTACGATCAAATTTTCCCACCCCGTCATCGATAAACAAAGCTATGTTCTAGCATTTACCAAAGAAAATTACAAAAAAGAGATCGCACGTGCCCGAACTTTCGGATTCGTCCATGAGGTGCAGTATCTCAGATCCAAAGGTCTCGCACTCGGGGGAAGTTTGGAAAATGCCGTCGTGTTGGATGACAAAAAAGTACTCAATCCGGAAGGGCTCCGTTTCGGCGATGAGTTCGTCCGACATAAAATTCTGGATGCCATCGGCGATATGTCGTTGATCGGTATGAACTTTATCGGGAATTACGAAGCGTACGCCGGGAGCCATGACCTGAACCACAAATTGACACTTGAACTCCTCAAAGATCCTGCAAATTACGAAATCGTTGAGCTTGCAACGGCTGAGTCCAAAGAGTTGGCCAAAGCGTATGCATGATGTTCTCGTCATCGCTTTAGGCTCACCCGTTCTGATCGGTGTTTATGAGAATGGGAACTTAGTCGAAGAGATTCGCAGCGATGGGATGAGTTCGGACGTTTTAGCGGAGATTTTTGATCCACTGTTAAAACGGTACACTTTTTCGAATTTGATATACGCCAAAGGTCCCGGAAGTTTTATGGGGATCAAGGTCACCTACCTCTTTCTAAAAACCCTCAGCATTACGAAAAAAATCCCACTTTTAGCAACAGATGCCTTCTTTTTCAACAAAAATAGCCCCATCAAAGCAGTTGGAAAGCTCTATTTTGTTAAAAATAGCACAACCATTGAGTTAGAACCGATAGCCTCCCCTGAGATTATCGCATTTGAGCTCCCGAAAATCATCGATTTAGAAAAATTTGATTCGGATAATCTCCCTTATTATGGGATTGATGCCGTAGGATAAGGAAACTGTTTGTTCGTTAGTGTACCTGCAACGAGTGCCAATTTAGGACCCGGATTTGATTCATTAGGACTTGCCGTCGATTTGCGTAACCAAGTCGAATTGGTACCATCGCGTTTTTTCGCCGTCTCTATCAAGGGGGAGGGGGAAAACAACCCCCGCCTCAAAGGGAATAATTTGTTCGTCAGTATCTTCAACGAACACTACCGACGGTTAACCCAAAAACGGCAAAACTTCAAGTTTACGTTTTACAACCAAATTCCGATGTCACGAGGATTGGGGAGTTCATCTGCCGTGATCGTGAGCGCTATCAGCTGTGCCCATGAAGCGGCAGGGGTAAAAGTTTCCAAACGGCGTATCCTTAACCATGCGCTTGTGTATGAAACCCATCCCGATAATATTACTCCGGCAGTCATGGGGGGATTTAACGCGGCGATGGTTGAGAAACAAAAAGTCTTTTCACAGCAAAAACATCTCCCCGATTATCTCAAAGCCGTGGTTGTCATTCCGAACAAACCGATCTCAACCGCTAAATCGCGCACCACATTGCCAAAGTCGTACAGCAAAGAGAACGCCGTTTTTAACCTCTCCCATACGGCGGTGACGGTGGGTGCTTTTTTTAATGAGGATTGGGAGATGCTTCGTCTGGCGACTCAAGACCGTTTTCACCAAAAAGTGCGAATGAAAATGTTGCCGGAACTTTTTGCCGTGCAGAAAATGGCGTATGAGAATGGGGCATTGATGTCTACGCTCTCAGGGAGCGGATCGACGTTTTTCAACATGGTCTATGATCAGGATGCCCAAATGTTAGCCGATAAATTCAAATCAGAATTCACCGATTTTGAGATTAAAATTTTAGGTTTTGACAATGACGGTTTAGTTGTCGAACGATAACTAAGAAAGTATTGGATATAATGGCGCAAAAGTTACATCAGCCTATACGCATGTGCGTAGTTTGTCGTGAGCGCTTCGCGCAGGGCGAACTTTTACGTCTCCAATGTCGCAACGGGGTTTTAGAACCTTATGCTAACGAAGGGAGAAGTTTTTATATGTGTCGATCGTGTGTTGACCATAAGAAAACTCCGGGTCAATTGTCCCGTCAATGTAAAAGCGGCGCTAGCATAGAGCTAATGAATCGGTTAAAGGAGATCATCGTTAATGATGGATAAAGTTAGAGTTCATGAAATTGCCAAAGAGCTTGGTATCAATTCAAAAGAGGTAGTGGACAAAGCAGCTGCAATGGGGCTTAATGTAAAAACTGCCTCGAGTTCGGTTTCGATCGAAGAAGCTGAGCAAATCATGAACTATATCATGAGCGGGGCGTCTGCAGAGAATACAGCCGTCAAGTCTTCCCCAAAAACTGCCTCTGTAGAAGAAACTCCGGTCGTTACTGCGGCTGTAGAAGAGAAGGTACAAACCGCAGTATCCGCTGCAGAAGTAAAAGACGAAACTCCGGAAGAAGTGCCGGTAGAACAAGAAGTTCCTAAGCGCTCAGGATTGAAAATCGTCAAGAAAAAACGTCCGGTAGAAGAAGAATTTGTCGCACCGGTTCGTCAAGAGAGTGTTTCGGTATCCACTTACGGGAAATTAAGCGAGCAGGCTCAACGTGAGTTGGAAGCCAAAAAAGCCAAAAAAGCTCAAGGAAGCAATGCTCCGGTTCAAAAGAAAGATCAAGGGGTTCGGCTTGATATCTTCGGCGGCGGAATTTCCGATGTCTCGATGGATTACGAGCAAGACCAAATCGTCTTGATGGATTTCAATGATTTGGGTGCGAATGTACCTCCTGAAGAAGAGGCTCAAAAACCGAAAGAGAAAAAACCGATCGGCCGTAATGCAGGTAAAAAACAAGGGGCTAATCGTAACAAGCCTCGTCAAGTATCGCGTGAAACACGTAAAAAGTATGCCAAAGATACTAAAGAAGACGAAGTCATTACTCACGTCGAAATCGCCGAAGACGTTCGTGTCTATGAATTTGCCGAAAAAGTAGGGCAAAGTATTTCAGCGGTCATCAAAGTTCTTTTTGATCTTGGAATGATGGTTACCAAAAATGACTTCCTCGGAAAAGATGAGATCGAAATCTTAGCCAGTGAATTTGGTGTTGAAGTGACGACCGTCGATCCAAAAGATGCCTTTAATCTTGAAAGTGCGTATGATGAAGAGCATGAAGACAGTGAAGGTGCAGTGGAACGTCCTCCTGTTATCACTATCATGGGTCACGTTGACCACGGTAAAACATCCCTTTTGGATGCAATCCGTAACGCTAAAGTAGCACACGGCGAGGCAGGGGGGATTACCCAGCATATCGGTGCGTATTCGGTAGAACAAAAAGGGAAACTGATCACGTTTCTCGATACTCCGGGGCACGAAGCGTTTAGTGCGATGCGTTCACGCGGTGCGCAACTCACCGATATTATCGTTATCGTTGTAGCGGCGGATGATGGGGTTAAACCACAAACCCGAGAATCAGTAAAACATGCACAAGATGCAAAAGTACCGGTAATCGTTGCAGTCAATAAAATGGATAAACCGGGTGCTAATCCCGATATGGTAAAAGCTCAAATGGCAGAACTGGGGCTTAACCCTACAGAGTGGGGCGGAGATGTTGAATTCGTCGGTGTTTCAGCCAAAGCTATGACCGGTATTGATGAGCTTTTAGAGGCAATCTTGCTCCAATCTGAAGTGATGGAACTCAAAGCAAATCCTGATGTTATGGCGAAAGCGGTTGTTGTCGAGTCTACGTTGGAAAAAGGACGTGGACCGGTTGCTACGGTCATCGTACAAAACGGAACCTTGCGTGTCGGTGACAATATCGTGTGCGGCGGTGCTTATGGGCGCGTTCGTGCGTTGATCAATGACCGCAAAGCGCAGCTTCAACAAATCGGACCGAGTCAAACAGCCGTTGTTGTCGGATTGAGCGATGTTCCACCATCAGGTGAAGTGATGATGGCGATGGAAAGCGATCGCGAAGCGCGTGAAGTAGCTCAAAAACGTGCTGAATATGACCGTCACCGTGAGCTTTCATTGAGTACGAAAGCGTCGTTCGATGATCTAACGTCGTTGATTGCTGAAGGTCGTATCAAAGCCCTTAAAGTAGTACTTAAAACAGACGTTCACGGTTCTCTCGAAGCGATTAAATCGGCTCTTGCAGAGTTGCGTAATGAAGAGGTCAAAGTTGAAGTGATCTCCAGTGGTGTGGGCGGTATCACCGAAAATGACGTTGCATTGGTAAATAACAGTGAGAACTGTGCACTCCTTGGGTTCAATGTTCGTCCTACGGGTAATGTCAATGCTATGGCAAAACAAATGGGCGTAGAGATTAAAACCTACTCTATTATTTATCAGCTTATCGATGATGTTAAATTATTGCTCGGCGGTATGATGGCACCGCAATTCCGTGAAGAGAATACCGGACAAGCGGAAGTTCGTGATACGTTCCCGATGCCTAAAGGCGCAGGAACCATCGCAGGATGTGTGGTTGTTGATGGTAAACTCGTACGCGGCGGAATGGTTCGCGTTATCCGTGAGGGTGTTGTTATCCATGAGGGTGATCTTACTTCACTTCGACGTTTCAAAGACGATGTTAAAGAGGTTGGTAAAGGATTTGATTGTGGTGTTGTACTGAGTGGCTACACCGATGTCAAAGTGGGTGACGTTATCGAAACCTTCAAAAAAATCGAGACTAAAGTATCTCTGTGACACCGGCACAAATAAAAATCAAACGTACGGAATCGATTCTCAAAGAGTTGATCCCCGAAGCGATTTCACAGCTTTCCGATGCACGTGTGCGTGAAGTGGATGTCATCGATGTTCATTGTTCCCGTGGTCGTAGCGATGCAAAAGTCTATCTTGATCCGCACGATTACACCCCGCAAGAGCAGTCGGTATTTTTAAAACTGCTCGAAAAAGCCCGTCCGATCATCGAAGAGCACTGTATGAAAGATCAAGGGTGGTTCCGCAGTCCCCGTATGACCTTCGTCTTTGACGATACGCTCAAACGAAGTCAGAACATCGAGGCGTTATTCGCCAAAATCGCCAAGGAGAAAAAAGATGAGTCTTGAATCTGACATCAAAAAAATGGTCGAATCAATCGGCTTATCCCTCTACGATACCGCCGTACTGAATGAAAATGAGAACACCATTTTCCGTGTTAGTGTTACGGCTCCGGGTGGTGTAACGCTCAACCAATGTGCTGAACTCACCCATCTAATCAACCCTTTATTGGACGTTACCTCTCCGGTAAGCGGTGAATACCGTCTCGAAGTAAGCTCACCCGGCATTGAGCGCAAACTCAAAACATTGGAACATTTCGCTCAATCGGTGGGTGAAAAAGTTGCTTTGAGTACCATCGCTAAAGAAAAATTCGAGGGAGAAATGGTCGGTGTCGAAAATGACGAGATCATCCTGAAAACAAAAGAAAACGGTGAACAAAGAATCCCTTTTCGCTCAATCAGTAAGGCAAAAACCTACTTCGAGTGGTAATGAAAACCACCGCACTTCATGCTATGAAACTCGCGCTCGATGCAGCGTGGGAATATCAACTCCTCACTTTTCCTAATCCTGCCGTCGGTGCTGTTTGTATCGGTATGCATGACGAAATTCTCTCGATTGGTGCACATAAACGTGCCGGTGGTCCTCATGCGGAGGTGTATGCTCTGCGTGATGCCTACACGTTTCTCAGCGGCGATACTGCCATATCCGATTCTGATGATTCCCATCAGATACACGATTACCTAAAAACCCATCATAACGGACTTTTTAATAGCGTATCGATGGCCGTAACGCTGGAACCCTGTTCCCATAGCGGAAAAACACCTTCATGCGCCTTATTGATACGTGACCTGGGGATTAAAACACTTTATATCAGCGTAAAAGATCCGAACCCGGCCGCCGCGGGGGGTGCCGAAGTATTGAAAGATGCAGGGGTCGAATGTGTTTTTGGTGTTATGGAATCGGAGGGTAGGGCACTCTTAGAACCTTTTATCCGATGGCAAAAAAATCCTTTTGTTTTTTTCAAATGGGCCCAGAGGCTTGATGGGACGATTGACGGCGGAACAATAAGCTCGACGTCTTCACGCACTCACGTCCATGCGCTGAGAGATCGGTGCGATTTGATTGTTATCGGGGGCAATACGGTACGGAGCGACCGTCCGATATTGGATGCACGGTTGGTGGACGGAAAAGCTCCGGACGTATTGATCTATTCGCATCACGATGATTTTGACCGCACCATTCCCCTCTTTGATGTTTTAAATCGTAAAGTATTTGTAGAATCTTCGTTGGATCGGATCACTCAATATTCCCTTGTAATGATTGAAGGGGGTGCGGCGATGATGGAAGCGTCGTGCAATGTCACCGATTGGTATGTGAGTTACATTGCACCCAAAATCGGTGGCGGATCGCTGGGGCTTGGGAACATTACAGAGGATTTTGAGGTAATGAACGCTAAAATAAATGAAGATATCATCCTATGGATGAAAAAAATTAAAAAGTGATTTCCGGATGACCAAACAAGAAAAAATCGTATCGATGTTTAATGATATTGCCCCGACATATGACCGTGCCAATCGGGTCCTCAGTATGGGGGTTGATACCTTTTGGCGGCGCAAAGCGTGCGATTTAGCATTTGCTTATTGTACAAGCAAAACGATTGATTCGATTGTCGATGTGGCGTGTGGTACGGGCGATATGATGGGATATTGGAAACGACGAGCCGATAAAGCGGGAATTACGGTCAATGAGATTGTCGGCGTTGATCCCTCGGAAGGGATGGTCGGTGTCGGTCGTGAGAAATTTCCGCAAATGACGTTTCACATCGCCCCTGCGACAGAACTCCCAAAAGAAGACGGAACGGCGGACATTATCAGTATCTCCTACGGCATTCGCAACGTTGTGGAACGACAGGCCGGACTCCGTGAGTTTAACCGCGTTCTTAAAGAGGGGGGGCTCGTAGTCATTTTAGAATTTATGAAAAATGAAAATCCCTCTATACTGGGAAAAGTACGCGATTGGTACATGAACAACGTCCTCCCCCGCATCGGTGGGTTGATCTCCAACAACTACGAAGCGTATCGCTATCTCCCCGATTCCATTGAGGGGTTTCTCACTGTCGGTAAGATGAAGCAGGAACTCGAAGAGGCCGGATTTGAGATGCTTTACACGAAAAGCTTTTCGATGGATATTTCGACCTTGATGATTGCCCGAAAACGATGAAAATAAAAAATAATGCACAAGTGCACTGGGCACTCTGCCGAAGAGAATTTAGCGTTAGCGTAGACATGCGGGCTTTGCTCGGATGGCGTAAAAAATAAAAATGGCCTCTGCTCTCAGTGTCTCTGCTCTGAACGAACAGATTAAGATACTTTTAGAAACCTCATTTGAATTTGTCAGTGTCGAGGGGGAACTTTCCCGCGTCACCAAACACGGCAGCGGCCATATCTATTTCACCCTCAAAGACAAGGATTCCGCGATTAAATGCGTGATGTTCAAAGGGAACGCCGCTAGGCTAAAGTTCTCTCTCGAAGAGGGGGCGCATATTATCCTTCACGGAGCACTCTCCCTCTACAAACCGCGCGGCGAATATCAGATCAATGCGTTCAGTGCCGAACCTTACGGGGCGGGGGCGTTGGCGGTAGCGTTCGAGCAGCTCAAGCAAAAATTGGAAGCCAAAGGGTACTTCGACCCGATACGTAAAAAAAGCTTCCCTAAATTTCCCCAAACAATCGTACTGGTGACTTCCGCAACAGGGGCGGCATTGCAGGATATGCAGCGGGTCGCGATGCAGCGATGGCCATTAGTTAAACTCATTGTACTGGATGTGTTGGTTCAAGGACCCAGTGCATCGGGACAAATCGCCGATGCTCTACGCTATGCCGATACGCTGAATGCGGATGCGGTCGTCGTCGGACGGGGCGGCGGAAGTATCGAGGATTTATGGGCGTTTAACGAGGAGATCGTTGCCGATGCCATTTTTTCTATGAAGACTCCCGTAATGTCGGCGGTAGGTCATGAGATCGACTGGGTCATCAGCGACTACGTGTGCGATATGCGTGCTCCGACACCGAGTGCCGCAATGCAGATGCTTCTCCCCGATCAAAATGAACTGTTTCAAAGTATTGATGAGATTCGCACCAGTGCCTATGGAATGGTAACTCAGAGAGTGGAGCGTAAACGCGAACAGCTCACCTCTATGCAAGAGGCGTTTAAACGTCACGGCGTAGAGCATCGTTTAGAGGTACAACGCGAGCTTGTCAAAGAACTTCGAGAGCGTTTAAATCGACAGATGACACAACGGTTGGAACAAAGCAGACGGGAGATTATGCCTTTGATGGAGCGATTGAACCAAAGCATCGAATCGACATTGCGCCAAAAGCAGTTTATGATTAGCCAGCTTACCGAAGGGTTTAGCGCCAATCACCCGAAGAATAAAAACAAAAGCGGATTTGCGCAGATTGCTCATGAGGGAAAAGTGATCGATTTGGATGCGCTTAGTATCGGGGATCGGTTTGATGCGATGAATGAGCGGAGAGTCGTCCGCTCGGAAGTGATAGAAATTATTTCAATGTAACGGGGGGAAAGTAGGTGTGAGCCAAACTCACCCCCTCTGCGGCAAATTGTTTCATAAATTTCTCCATTGGATCTTCTTTATTCCATATGGGATCGGTTACTTTACTGAGAACTTCGACCCGTTTTTTCGCATCGTATTCGACACCGATGCTATCGATAAGCCCCACTTTTTTTGCTTGGGCGGCGGTAAAGATATGGGCATCCGCGTATTCGCTGCTACGGTTAATATCGAGTTTGCGTGCGCGTGTGACATCACTGACAAACAGGTTATAGGTTCCGTTGATCACTTTTTCGAGTTCGGCACGTTCCAGACTGCTCCATTGGCGATCGAACGTCCCTACCTGTTTGTAGGTTCCGGCATGGGCGATTTGGGTTTTGACCCCCACTTTTTCCATGAGTTCGGAGATATCCGCCCCTTCGATGATGACACCGATCGAGCCGATCATACTCCCCGGATTGGCAATGATTTCATTACCCCAGATTGCCGAGTAGTATCCTCCGCTTGCCATGATCCCCGCCGCATACACCACGGTCGGTTTTGTTTCACTGAGCCGTTTGATGGCGTAAGCGATTTCAACCGATGGGGCAACGGCACCGCCGGGAGAGTCGATGCTGAACAATACCCCTTTGACATCGTCGTTTTCTCGTACTTCATCGATTTGCTCGACGATAGGGGTTGCATCCAAAATCGGTCCGGTCAGGGAAATTTTTTGGAGATTGTGAGGGGTTATCCCCTCTTCGCTGGAGGGGAGTATGAGCCACAGGACGAATAAGACTAAGAGTGTCGCTTTGAAGTGGGCTTGAATAAAGCGAAGTCCGGTTGCCAGACACGAGCCGATTTTTTTGATTATTTCCATCATTTGATTTTTTCCCCCTGGATATATACCGATTCGATCACATGCGGCTGGACGATCAAATGGACAGGCAGCTGTTCATTAATCGGGTAATCGATGTACACAATAAGTATATCAGCATCGTAGTTTGGTGCAATTTTACCTGAATTGAGCCGCAATGCTTCTGCCGCGTTCGAGGTGACGCTTCGCCATAGCTTGTGGGCCAAAGGGAGGAGGTTATGATGGTGGTGCATAAAGAGGGCACATTTCATCTCTTCAAACAGATCGAGGGCATAATTGGAACTGAGTCCATCGGTTCCGCATACCCATGGAATGGAATGTTCTTCGAGCCGATTTAAATCGAGGGCCCCGTTTCCGAGGAGACGATTGGAAATCGGGCAATGGATAATCGAGTGGCTTCCCTTTTTAATGGACGATAACTCCTCGTCGTTGGCATGAACGGCATGGGTGAAGAGGGTGGGGACCTCGCTGAAATAGCTTAAAAATTCCTCTGCCGTATTGGCGGCTTGGGTCTGTTTTAAAAAGCTTTCGAAAAAGGGTTGGAACGCTCCACGGTTAGTGTCCAGCCATTCACGTTCCGCAGAACTCTCCATAAAGTGGGCCGTTACCGGCAAGGTATGATTTTTCGCATAGCGGAGCGCTTTCTGGATTAAAATCCGATGGACGGAGTAGGGGGAGTGGATCGCGACTGCCGGATAAAATCCTTCCCTCTCCACTTGCTGCGAAGTAAAAAGGCGCTCTTGAAAATTGCCGTACAAGGCATCCGCCATGGCCGGATCGGAGCCGATCAGTTCGTTGAAAAAAACCACTTTTTGCGGTGCGTCAGCACACGGATCCAAATCAAATCCATACGAACTTACCGCTCCGAATGCCGTAATCCCGTTGGCAAGCATGGTATCAATGGCCTGTTTGATGCATGTATCGTGACATTCGTTGATCAGATCGTCACGATAGGCAATGACACTGGAGAGCCACGGCATAAACTCACCCAGTTCAAGGGTAGAACGGTTGGCGCTGAACTCCAGATGGACATGGCTGTTAATGAGTCCCGGGAGAAGCACTGAGCCCTCACCCAGTTCAACACATTGTGCTCCGTAGCGTGAGCGTAGATCATCGTTTGATGCGATTTCGAGAATCGTTTTGTCGAACACGATACCGTGATCGCGGTAAACGGTTCCGTCGGTAAAAATAGCGTCGCTTAGGAGTATTTGCACCCAAACCCTTTGATTCTGATTTTAAATAGATCCAAAGTATAGCGAATGCATCACAAATGTCCCTTTAGAGGGGGCGATTTTTTTTAAGATGAAAGCGATTTAGTTCCTTATAATCTAGAACCTCTTATAATCTACCCTTAAAACAGAAATCAAGGTTTAATCAATGAAAATAGTCGTTATCCAAGGGCCGAACCTCAATATGTTGGGAGTTCGAGATCAACAAGTTTACGGACCGATGCGTCTGGAGCAGATTCACGCGCAGATGAAAGATGTCGCCGCCCAAAATGGTGTTGAGATTGAGTTTTATCAAAGCAATTTAGAAGGTGAGATTGTTGATCGTGTCCAAGAGTGTTACGGAGATGCCGACGGAATCATCATCAACCCGGCCGCGTATACCCATACATCGATCGCGATCCGCGATGCGATCAGTGCGGTTAATATTCCGACGATCGAAGTGCATATCAGTAATATCTATCGCCGTGAAGAGTTCCGTCAAAAAAGTATGACCGCCCCGGTATGTACCTCTTCGATCATCGGATTCGGCCCTTTCGGATACCATTTGGCAATGGTAGGGATGATGCAGATTTTAAGTGAAATCAATGCGATGCGTCAAGCGCAAGCCGCACAACAAGGCACGGTACAAGAGTAAGTTATGCCGCTCTGCCGTATTCTGGACGAGAGCCATCGCGTGTATGTGGATCGTAATTTTCCAAAATCACTCCGAAAAGTTCCCGGATACCGCTATAGCGTTCTCCTCGGTGTAGGGGGGAATATGGGAGATACCCGGCGGCGGATGAACCATCTGTGGCATTATCTGGGAAAGTTGCCGCAGATATGTAGAGTCCGCAGCGGTGTCATTCTCCAAAATCCCCCGTTTGGATATTTAGAGCAAAAAGATTTTGATAACACGGTGATTGAAATCAAAACATCGCTGGAGCCGAGAGCATTGTTACGGCTTGTATGGCGGATAGAGAAACGTTTTGGGCGTCGTCGCAGTTTTGCGAATGCGCCGAGAACGCTGGACTTGGATATACTGTTCTTTGGAAATCGTGTGATAAATACGAAAGAGTTGTCCATACCGCATCCTCATTGGCGCGAGCGGGTCAGTGTGACGATCCCCCTTGGAAGTTTGGCTCATAAGAGCGTACGGAGACACTATGAAAATCTTGACATTTAGCGGCGCCACCCCCGCCGAAGCACTTAAAAAGGCACAGCTGGAAGTCGGTGAAGAGGCGATGTTGATCGAAACACGCGAGGTGCAGAAAAAATCGTTGGGGAAAAGTGCTCTGTATGAGATTGTTGTGGGGGTGGAAGAGGATACTCTCCCCAAAGCCAGAGCGAAGATCGAAGAGCCGTTGATGAAACAGCGTCCTTTGACTGAAAAAAGCAGCGATGTTTTGTACAATATTTCAGAAGCGGCCAAACAAATCTCCAAAATTGCTGAAGTGACCGAAGAAGAGCGTCCTCCCCGTCAAACTCCCGCGCCGGAGAGTGAAGATATCAAGAGGATTAAAGAAGAGATCGAAAAACTCGGCGATAAGGTTAAACTGATCCAAAATATGTTTTGGTCTGAAAAAGCCCCCAAAACCACTGCGGCCATCCCTCCGGAATTTGCCGAGATTTACCGGCTGGCACAACAAAGCGGAATGGATCAAAATCACCTCGATGAGATTATGCAGCTCACGCTGGAGCATATGCCCTCAAAAATGAGGGAAAGCTCCGCAACCGTCAAACGCTATTTTCAGGTATTGATGCGGAAGATGATTCCTGTCCGGATGGAAACGCCCCCTAAAAACGGCAGCAAAAAAGTAATTATGCTCGTAGGGCCGACGGGAGTCGGAAAAACGACCTCGATTGCCAAGCTTGCCGCCCGTTTTTCCTATCTTCTCGAGAAGAAATACAAAGTGGGTCTCGTCGTCCTCGATACCTATCGTATCGGTGCGGTTGAGCAGCTGATGCAGTATGCACGGATGATGAAACTGGGGATTGAGACGGTCGTTGATCCGCCGGAGTTTTCGAGTGCCCTCAACGCGTTGCGCTACAGTGACTATATTTTGATCGATACGATGGGTTCATCGCCGTATGACAAAGGGAAAATCGAGAAAATTTACGAGTGTCTGCGCGGCAATGATACGGAGTACAGTGTCGATGTCGTATTGGTCATGCCCAGCTCGATCAAATATGAGGATCTTAAAGCGACTTATGATAATTTCGCACCGCTCGGGATCGATACAATGATGTTTACAAAGCTCGATGAAACGCGGGGATTTGGAAATATTTTTTCCCTTGTCTATGAGACCAAAGTGCCGATCAGCTATTTTTCGGTCGGGCAGGAAGTCCCCGAAGACTTGGTTGTAGCGACAAGTGATTTTTTAGTCGAATGTCTGATGAATGGATTCGGCAGAGGTGAGTGCAGATGAACCATCAAGCCTCTAAACTCGAAGCACTGGTAAATGAGAACCGGAATGCGGCGGCTAAAAAAACCCGTTTCATTGCGATTACGAGCGGTAAGGGGGGGGTCGGTAAAAGTACGATCAGCTCCAATATGGCGTATGTGATGGCAAAATACGGACTCAAAGTCGGTATATTTGATGCGGATATCGGGCTTGCCAATCTTGATGTTATGTTCAATGTTAAAATCAAAAAAAATATTTTGCATGTCCTAAAAGGGGAAGCCAGGGTTGAGGAAATTTTGGTTCCCATCGAAAAAAATCTTGTCCTCATCCCCGGTGAGAGCGGCGAAGAGATTTTTAAATACGCATCGGGGGGATTGTTCGAGCGGTTTATGGACCAAGCCGGCGTATTGGACGATCTGGATGTGATGATTATCGATACCGGGGCGGGGATAGGGGAACATATTCAGCTCTTTTTGCAAGCGTGTGATGATGTGGTTGTTGTCACGGTTCCTGACCCGGCGGCGATTACCGATGCGTATGCGACGATCAAAGTAACCGCACGTCTGCGTGATGAGATCAATGTCATCATGAACCAGGTCCGTTCATCCAAAGAGGCAGAAGGGCTGTTTGAAAAAATCCATAAAGTAGCTCAGGCTAATATCGGCGGCGGATTACGGTTAAATTATCTGGGACAAGTTTCAAATGATCCCAAAATTTCGAACAGTGTTAAAAAAAGGGCTCTTTTTAGCCGTGATTTTCCCACGGCTACACCGACGGTGGAATTGGAACAGATTGTAAAGCGTATCGCGAAAAAACTGGAACGGAATGTGCTGGTAGATCCCAAAGAGAGCGGATTAGGCGGACTGTTTAAGCGCTTGATGGAACACTTTTGATTTGAATGTCAACGGATGTTGAATACGCTGGATGCTTAAGTTAAAAATATTGTGGGATGGTAGTGAATGCGGGGCTCAAATTTTGTCTCTTTTTTAACGGTACAAGGTTTTTTTATCGGTATTGTTTTTGGGATACTTAAATCAAGCTCGCCTGAGAGTTTTTTGGGATTTGTTATTTTGATAACCGTATTTTTTTATCTTTTCGCCCATTTGTGTGTCGGATTTTTTTTCCAAACGCTTGGCGTGAAATCCCATCCGTTTCCCAAAGTATCCCATGAGCATAATCTCGATCTTTTCGTCCGAGAAATCAATAAACGCGAGCAGTTTCTGGATGCGTTTTATGCCCATAAAGCAGATTTGTTAGATGATCACGGGCGGTCGCAGGGATGAGCGGCGCCAATGGTTATACCCACGAATTAAAACACCGTGAAGATCAGCTGGCACTTCAATATCTTCCTGCCGTAAAAGCGATGTCATTTCGGCTCAAAGAACGTCTTCCGAGTTCGATTGACTACATGGACTTGTGTGCAATCGGAACGGAAGAGCTGGTTAAATTGGCACGCCGTTACGATGAGGCTCAGAATGATTCTTTTTGGGGATATGCGAAGACGAGAGTGTACGGAGCCATGCTGGATTATTTGCGTTCACTGGATACGGTGAGCCGTTCCAGCCGACGACTGATTAAAGAGATTGATCAAGCAATTGAAATCTATATGGCGGATCATGATGATGAACCCAGCGACAATGAACTGTCAACGATTTTGGGAATCGAAGAAGAAAAAGTTCGTGAAGCACGGATTGCTTCCGATATTTATACGGTTCTGCCGTTGGATGACCAGTTGGGAACCCCGGAAGAGAGCGGTATGCTGGAGCGGATAGAGCATGAAGATTTAGTCGAAGCGATACAAGAGGTTCTTATGAGCTTTGAAGAGCGTGAACAAATTATTATTCAGCTCTATTATTTTGAAGAGTTGACCCTTAAAGAGATTAGTGAAATCGTCAATATTACCGAATCTCGGATTTCACAAATCCATAAGTCGGTCATTCGAAGAATTAAAGATGCAGTAGGAGGGCGATAATGGCAGATATTCTATCACAAGAAGAGATTGATGCCCTCTTGGACGTTGTGGATGATGAAGGGGATAGCGCGTTAGAAGCGGGAGAGGACGTCCTTTTCTCCCAACGCCAGATTACCCTGTACGATTTTAAACGTCCTAACCGTGTATCCAAAGAACAGCTGCGGGCATTCCGCGGTATCCACGACAAGATGGCCCGCTCTATCGCTTCGCAGATTTCCGCCATCATGCGCTCCATCGTCGAGATACAGCTCCACTCGGTCGATCAGATGACCTACGGGGAGTTTTTGATGTCTCTCCCTAACCCGACCAGTTTTAACGTCTTTTCGATGAAACCGCTGGAAGGGAACGGGGTTTTAGAGATTAACCCTTCGATAGCATTTCCGATGCTGGATCGAATCCTAGGGGGAAAAGGGGAACCTTTCGAAGCGAACCGGGAATTTTCCGATATTGAGCTCTCCCTTTTTGAGACGATTTTACGGGTTATGATGGCAACACTGCGCGAAGCATGGGGTCCTGTCACCGATTTGTATCCGCAGGTCGAATCGAAAGAATCCAGTCCCAATGTCGTCCAAATTGTTGCCCAAAATGAGATCGTCGTCATGGTAGTTATGGAGATTATTATCGGGCACAGTTCGGGAATGATGAATATCTGTTATCCCGTTATCGCCTTGGAACCGGTATTGCCTAAACTGGCGAGCCGCGATCTGATGTTGAATGAAACCAGTTCCAAAAAAAGCCGTAATCAAGAGCTGCAGGTTCTCCTCGGGGGGGCACACGTTAATGTTGAAGTGAACCTTGGCGAAGCGGAACTTACCCTTCATGAGTTGCTCGAATTAGGGGAGGGCGATATAATACGGCTTAATATTCCGGCCGATGATGTCGTGAAGGTGAGCGTAGACGGAAAAGAGCGTTTTGTCGGGCAAATGGGGCTGCGGCGATTTCGAAAGTCGATTCAGATCACCTCTCTTATCGATACCGAAAAAGATGCGGTTAAACGGGCACTTAAAGAGTTTGAAATCAGACGTAAAGCACGGATCAGCGGGGTCAAAGAGATGATCCGTGGGCCATTAGAAGATGAGGAGGATGAAGATGAGTGATTTTGCCGGAGTATTTGCAAACGAGGCTATTGCTACTATAGAGGGGCTGACGGGTCAGGTACCCGCAATTGTTCTCAAAGAGTCTGAAGATATCTCGATCGTCTCCAACGTTATCCCTCCTATTGCTTTGGTTCATGTCAGCTTTAGCGGCGAGGTATCGGGCAAAGGGGTGATTATGATGCCTCCTCAGTTGGCAACGGCACTGGGGGATATGATGCTCGGCGGTGACGGTGAAGCAAATGACACTATGTCCGACGAGGATATGGATGCGACTAAAGAGATAGTCTCAAATATTGTCGGAGCGATGAGTACCACACTCGGATCTCAAAAAGAGTTGCCGAAACTCACGATTAAACCCGAACGTGCTGAATTTATCACGGAAAACGATGAAGTCAATCTTGATGCGTATGCCAAAATGTTTGTTTTTACATTTGCGTTGGGATCGATTAAGTCACTCATTATGTTTGCTATCGATTCAGGGGTTAATAACGCATTGAGCGGTGGAAAGGTTACCGCTTCGAATACATCCCCAGGGACAATTTTCGATGGACCGGCAGCAGAAACCGCGGCTAAACTCGAAGACGGAGAGATGAAAAATATTTCATTGATTTTGGATGTCAAACTCCCTGTTCGGGTTCGGATCGGCAAGAAAAAAATGCTCCTTAAAGATGTTCTGAGCATGGATATCGGTTCGGTCATCGAATTGAATCAGCTGGCGAACGATCCGCTTGATATTTTGGTGGATGATTATGTTATTGCACAGGGCGAAGTAGTGATCGTGGATGGAAATTTCGGGGTTCAGATCACCTCCATCGGCAGCAAAAGAGATCGATTGACAAAGCTGAAGGGATAAGAATGTCTTACCGTCGAGGGAAAAAAAAAGAGTACCCCAGCAGTCGTTACGTCAAAGATATAAAATCAGCGGATGTGTGGAGTGTTTTTAAAATTATTGCCGATTTCGTTCAAGGATTTGATGAACTGGGTGATTTGGGACCTTCGGTAACCATTTTCGGGAGTGCCCGTGTAGACGAAAAGCACCCTTATTACGCGCAAGCGATGGAACTCTCCAATATGTTGGGCGAACGGGGATACAACGTTATTACCGGCGGCGGTCCGGGGGTAATGGAAGCGGCAAACCGAGGTGCTTTTGCGCATGAAAATGTGGAGTCTATCGGTTTGAATATTGAACTTCCATCTGAACAGCAGCCGAACCCCTATATCACGAAAGGGAGGAGTTTCGACTACTTTTTTTCCCGAAAAGTGATGTTGGTTAAATATTCGATGGCCTACGTCATCTTTCCGGGCGGTTTCGGAACGCTGGATGAGATGTTCGAAGCGTTGACCCTGATCCAAACGCGAAAAGTATGGGGTGTACGGCTGTTTGTTATCGGAACGGAATTTTATGCCCCTTTGATGGAATTTATTCGAACGAAGATTTTGGCAGAGGGGATGATCGATGAGGGTGATATGGATTTGATTACTCTGAGTGATGATCTGAATTTTGTGATTACGGAGATTGAAAAATCATTGAAGGCGCAAATGAAGGATCTCGAAAAAGAGGGGCTTGATAATACCAAGTACTATCAAGCTCTCTCATCATACGTAACGGACCATTGCGGTATAGACGGGGGTAGCAGTATATGAAAAAAGTTTTGATCGGGATGAGCGGCGGAGTGGATTCGACCGTTTCCACCCTTTTGCTCAAAGAGGAAGGGTATGAGGTTGAGGGGGTTTACATGAAACTTCACTCTAAACCCGGTTACCACGAGATTCATCAAGCCCGTGCACAGAAGGCTGCCGACTTTGCCGGAGTCAAACTGCATATTCTCGATCTTCAAGAGCAATTCAACGCAAAAGTTTTTACCCCGTTTATCGAAACCTATCGTGAGGGGAAAACCCCTAATCCGTGTGCATTGTGCAATCGAAATATCAAATTTGGCGCTATGGTCGCTTTTGCCGATTCGATTGGTGCCGATTACGTCGCTACGGGACATTATATCCGTCATGACGGACAGTATCTGCTTCAGGCCCATGATGATACGAAAGATCAGAGCTACTTTCTATTTTACATCGATCCCGCATTGGTTCCCCGTTTACTGTTTCCTTTGGGAGAACGTCATAAAAGCGATATCAAAGCGTTTGCTGCCAGTGTTCCTGGATTGGAATCCTTTGCATCGCAGGGGGAATCCAGCGAAATATGTTTTGTCGAAACAACCTACATGGATGTCCTCAAACCGTATGTTCCGGTAGATCAGGAGGGGGATGTTCTTGATTTAGAGGGGAAAGTGGTCGGCAAACACAAAGGGTATATGCACTACACGATCGGCAAACGGAAAGGATTCACGGTCCACGGCGCACACGATCCCCATTTCGTGGTAGCCATCAAACCCGAAACGAATCAAATTGTGGTGGGGCCTCGTGAAGCGCTCGAGTGTCATCGTATCGAGTTGGAACGGGTCAATATGTTCGATAACCGAAAAGAGTTCGAATGCGAGGTCAAACTCCGCTACCGTACCACGGCGGTACGATGCTCGGTTAAAATCGAAGGGGATCATGCGAGTGTCGAGTTGCACGAACCTGTATTGGGCGTCGCATCAGGGCAGGCAGGTGTTTTTTATGACGGAGACAAACTTCTTGGCGGTGGTTGGATAATATAGAGTTTAAAATTATGCCCTCACACCACACCAAGAGCAAGGTCGCGTGCCGTGGGGCAAACGCGTACCGCCAGCGTTCTGGTGTGAGGGCGATTTTCTTTTCGGAGAAACATTTTGCTTCGCAAAAGCACTACGCTTGTTTTGTTCCTTTTCTTCGCGGAGAAGAAAAGAAAGAGAAGCTTAAAAAGAAAGGTGAATATGACTTCGAAAAAGAAAATCATCGCTGCGGGTATCATCGGAAACATTATCGAATATTACGATTTCGCCCTCATCGGCTTTTTGGCGGTGATGATGGGGAACCTTTTTTTCCCTTCTGATGATCCGGTTTTGTCCCTTTTAGGCTCATTCGGGGCTTTTGCGGCAGGGATGATTATGCGCCCTGTCGGTGCATTGGTTTTCGGGCACATAGGGGATCGTATCGGTCGTCGCTTTGCCCTTATGAGCTCATTGGTTCTGATGGCACTTCCTACATTTTTGATCGGTTTTCTCCCCACCTATGCCCAAATCGGGATAATGGCTCCGATTCTCCTTGTAGTGCTTCGGATGATACAAGGACTCTCGGTCGGGGGGGAGTATGCCAGCTCCATTGTCTATTTGGTGGAACAATCTTCTCCAAACCGTCAAAATTTGTACGGCTCTTTTGTATCGGTCGGTGCGAAAATCGGAATGGCACTGGGATCGGGATTGTGCGGAGCGTTGCTGTGGTATTTGGGCGAAGAGGCGATGGGAGAGTGGGGATGGAGAATCCCTTTTTGGGCGAGTATTGTGATTGCGGCGGCAGGATTGTATCTGCGTCGTAACTTGAGGGATGAGTATCAGCCGAGTGAAGATAAAACGGTTCCTATCGTAGCGATTTTACGTCATCACCGTCGTGAATTCTGGCAGTTTTTGAGCGTGGCATCGGCAATATGGATCTTTTATTACACCATATTCGTTTATCTACCGATTTGGCTGGAGGGGAGCGCGGGATTGAGCAAGGCAGAAGCGGGGCAGATCAATACGATTTCGATCGTAGTCGGTGCCGTCTTTATCCCGTTGATGGCCATAGTTGCCGATAAAATCGGCTCATTGCGGGTCATGCGAATAGCCGCTTTGTCACTTGCGGTAGGGATTTATCCTTTGATGGTCGGGATGAGTATCGGGGGATATTGGGGTTCATTGGGCGGGACCTTAGTCTTGGTGATCCTCTTGTGCGCTTTTCAAGCCCCGATTTTTGCTTCGACGGTTATGGCACTGCACTATCATGGCTATCGGGCATCCTTTACCGCGGTGATTTTGGGAAGTGCGGCAGGGATCGTCGGGGGAATAACCCCCGCTTTGATGACATCGCTTGAGAAATTGAGCGGTGATCCGTATGCCCCGGCGTCTCTGATCGCGGCAACATCACTGATCGGATGGATTGTCCTTAGACGTATACCGGCTAAGTAATTTCTACTAAGGGTTTTTTCACTTAAAACGTCAGTGAACTGTTTCCTTCCAAACTCTCTTCGCCCACTGCGGGAGCATCGGTTGTTGGTTCGATTGAAAGAGGCTCTTCGGGAACAGCTTCACCGAATAGTTCGGTGACACTTTCGTTATTTTCGGCACTCTCTTCAGGTGCCGTATCGACTTTCGGAGGGGACATTACCTCTTGAAAGTTCGGGATGACGATTCCACGACGCTTCATAATTTTGTAGATAATTCGGGCACGGTTTTTGACGTATCGCTGATCTCCGCGAGGATTGTATTTAATCGGATTGGGAAGAACGGCCGCAAGGCGTGCCGCTTCCCGTCCGGTTAGATTTTTCGCGCTTTTGTGATAGTAATGGCGTGCCGCCGCTTCGATTCCGAAAATTCCATCTCCCCATTCCGCGACATTCAGATAGATTTCCAGAATGCGCCGCTTGGAGAGGGTACTTTCGATACGCCATGTTAAGATCGCCTCTTTGACTTTACGAACCGGATTTTTGCTAGGAGAGAGATAGAGGTTTTTCGAGAGCTGCTGAGAAATGGTGCTTCCTCCGGCTACGTTCCCTTTTTTGAGGCTACGCTCCAATGCCTGTTCCATTCCGTCCACATCAAATCCGTCGTGATTCCAGAATTTATCGTCTTCTCCGATAAGGACTGCTTTGATGACATTGGGGGAAATTTGGGACATCGGTACCCATTTTTGGGTAATCGTCTGATCTCGATTTTCTTCAGCCCACTGAGCTTCGCGATATTCCATAAATGCGGTAGGAATAGGGCGAATATCGCGTAGATCGGAGACATTGGGATAGATGAAATAGCGTCCGATATCGACGATTCCGCCCACCAAAAGAATAAGAAAAATAAGTTTAAGTTTGTGCATGGTTAATCCGTATTGAGTTTAGGCAGATGCCATTGTTTGAGATAGGCGAGCAGTCGCAGTACGATGGCAAATCCCGCTACCGACGCCACACCGAATGTCCCCATCCATCCCACTGCCACGAGTACGAGGAGCAAAATCGATACGATAAGGGCAATGGAGCCGTAAAAGTCACTCACGAGAACGGCAGGGACTTGGTTGATAAGAATATCGCGTAAAACCCCTCCGCCGATTGCCGTAAGAAAGCTCAGTATAATAACCCCAAAAAAATTAAAATCCGCCGCAATCGCCAATAACGCCCCGGTGATACTAAAGGCCACTAACCCGATGGTGTCAGAGATGACGAAGAGCCATTGCCGCTCGATTTGTTCCCGATGGTACAGACGAAAGGCAAACGCGATGGCTATGGTGGTTATAACCGTGATGGCGGGGTAGTATTCGTTGAATGCGAACGGAGTCCGATCAAGGATAACATCACGTACGACACCTCCTCCCAATGCGGTGAGGGAGGCGGAAATAATGAGTCCCAGAAGATCGAGATTATTGCGCACCCCGACCAAAAAACCACTCAGAGTAAAAGCGACGATGCCGAGAATATCGGCAACGACGATGAGGTCAATGTGCGTCATTCGGTGCGCGGTAGTTTTCTTTGAAACTGACGTAGCGGCGTGCGGAAGCATACAGTTCGGCGACCTCTTCATCGGTCAGCTCTCGTACGACTTTAGCGGGACTTCCCATGATCAGTGAACGGGGAGGAAAAACTTTATTTTTCGTGACCAATGCCCCGGCACCCACAATCGATTCTTTGCCGATGACCGCCCCGTCCAGAATCGTTGCGCTCATACCGATCAGGCAGGCATCTTCGATCGTACATCCATGCAGCATCACGCGATGCCCTACGGTGACATCATTGCCGATGATGGTAGGGTAACCATCAGACATATCCTCACGCTTGTGATGGGTAATGTGTACCATACTCAAATCCTGGATACTGGTACGATCACCTATTTTTATATAGTGTACGTCCCCTCTAATGACACTTCCAAACCAGATGCTCACATCTTCACCGAGCTCTACCCTTCCGATGACATCAGCTGATGGAGCAATCCATGTCCGCTCACCGATAGTAGGGGAGTGGTGAAGATAGTTACTGATCATAAAGATTCCTTTTTACTGATTGTTACACACTTTTCAGGCAAAGCCAGCAAAGTGGTAGGGACAAATGTCCCTACAACCCCCTAAAGTCAGCTTTCTTTAAACAAGCGTGTTGTCAGTTGCTGTACATAGTTCGGAGTCTGTTTTTTGGTCGAATTATATACTTTATTGGTTTCGGTTTCAACAATCGAGTGGCTATTGATCGTTGCAGAGCCCTCATGAGAGACTTTGAGATAGGTTCCATCGTTTTTGAGTTCATAGGCCAAATCGTTATCCGAAATTTGCAATTCTAAAATTTGGAGCAGTTTTGCCGAAGCTTCTTCTCCCGAAATCGGAGTGAGGAGCTCGATACGGCGCAATAAGTTTCTCGGCATCCAGTCGGCACTGGAGATATACGTTTTCGGAGATGAGTGTTTAAAATAAAAAATCCGCGCATGCTCTAAATATTTCCCGATGATCGAGGTGACACGGATATTTTCGCTAACTCCTTCGACTCCCGGACGCAAACAGCAGACTCCACGGATAATGAGCTCTATTTTGACCCCTGCCTGAGAGGCTTTGTAGAGTGCTTTGATGATATCTTCATCAACAAGAGCATTCATTTTGGCGATGATAGCCCCTTCGCTTCCCATCCGTGCTTCATTGTGGATAAGAGAGAGAAGTTTCGGTTTGATTTGAGTCGGAGCCATGTAGAGTTCGCTGAGTTTCCCTTTTTTACTGAATCCGGTGAGAAAGTGGAAAAATCGGGTCATATCGTACGTGATGGCATCGTTGCTTGTCATGTAGCTGATATCGGTATAGATCGTTGCCGTGGAGGGGTTATAGTTGCCGGTGCCGAGATGGGCGTATTGTTTGAGTTTCCCGTTGACTCGTCGTGTTACGAGAGCCGCTTTTGCGTGCACTTTAAGACCGGTAATACCGTAAATAACATGAGCTCCGGCACTCTCGAGGGCTTTGGCCCATTGAAGATTGTTCTCTTCGTCAAAGCGGGCTCTTAATTCTACCATTACGGTGACTTGTTTGCCCGATTCAGCAGCGGCGATCAGGGACTGAACGATGACCGATTTGGAGCCTGAACGGTACAATGTCATACGGATAGAGACGACATCAGGATCTTTGGCAGCGGTTTGGATGAGACGTACTACCGGTTCAAAACTCTCAAACGGATGAAACATGATTAAGTCTTGTTTATCCAAAATTCCGTACAAACTCTCATCCGAATCGAGCGGCGGGAGATTACGCGGTTTAAAGCTCGGACTGGTGAGGTGGGCAAAATCTTTGTTTCCGACCACTTGCCACAGTGCTCCGAGATTGAGATAGGTTTGGAAACGGTAAATGTCGTCTTTGAAAACATTAGCATGTCGGTTAAAGAAATTAAGGAGATCATCATCGGCATGATTGCTTAGCTCTAACCGGACAATTTCCCCTTTTTTACGGAGTTTTAGCCCCTCTTCGAGAATCTCCATAAAATCATCGGCCTCTTCCTCTTCGATTGCGAGATCGGCATTGCGGGTAATGCGGAATGCCGAGAATTTTATCAATTCGTATCCCGGAAAAAGATCGCCGATGTGTTCGGCTACGATGCTTCCGATCGGGATATAAATGCGATTGTCGATATCGACGAAACGAGGCAGTACACGAGGGATACGGATAATACCGTAACGCTCTATAGAGGTATCGTCTTTATCGCGGAGTTTAACGATTTGTCCAAAGCTGAGGTTGTTTAGGTGCGGAAACGGATGGGTCGCATCAACGGCAATCGGGACAACAACAGGGTAAATGTTTTCATGAAAATATGCATCCAAAATTTTACGCTGCTCTAGCGTCGTCTCTTGGTACGATTTAAAAAAGATTCCCTCTTTTTCAAGATGGTGCATAATACCGAGTAGACAGTGCTCGACCACTTTTTGCTCTTCATGCAAGTAGGCACGGATTTCACGCAGTTGATGAAGCGGAGTAAAACGATCCCCTCCAGATACGTTAACCCCAGCACTGAAAAGTTTTTTCAAACCCGCGATACGGATCATGTAAAATTCATCGAGATTGGTTCCGTAGATAGCAAGAAATTTTAGTCGTTCCAATAATGGGAGTGATTCATTGAGTGCTTGTTTTAAAACACGGGTATTAAATTGGAGCCATGAGAGTTCCCGATTGATATAGAGTGCAGGATTTTTTAAATTTGTGGGCATAGTTTCTACCGATTTTGGTTTTAAGTTAACGGGATTATATTATACTTATTGTTACAAAAAAGGAATACGATGAGTACATTTCAAATTTTAATGTTTGCTGCGACACTTTTTTTCGCGTATCAAATCTATCGCCATGTCCAAACACTGGAGGATTCGGATCCAAAAAACGTCCACTCCGATATCCCTGAACCCGCTGCGGTATCCGCCTCTGCGTTGGTGGATGAAGCCGACAGGGCATATGAGCGCGGAGAGGTGGAGAACGCAAAAGCATCTCTCGAAAAGGCGTCGCGCATGGATCCTGAAAATCCGGAGATTTTGAACAAACTTGCATTCGTTACCGCTAAAACAGGGGAGCGGCTAAATGCGATCGAGCTGTATGAACGTTCCTTGGCACTGGATGAAAACGATGACTTGACCCATAACGCGATTGCCTCCCTTTATCGGCTAGAGATGGCGTATGAGCGAGCGCAAGATCATTATCTCAAAGCGCTGGAGATCGATGATACCTATGCGCAAACGTATTATAACTATGCGAATCTACTGGTGGATATGGGCAAGATCGATGAGGCCCGTACCATGTATAAGCGAGCTTTGGAACTCCAAAGCGATTTTTCGCAGGCACGCGAAGCACTCCTCTCATTGGGGAGTGCACAATGATTGATGATCAGGCTCGTCTTGCCGTCTTGATTGACGCAGATAACTCTCAGCCCTCGATTATTGCGGGACTTATGGATGAAATTGCTTCCCACGGCATTGCCAGTGTCAAACGGATTTACGGGGATTGGACCGATACGAAGCTCAAAGGATGGAAAAATGTCCTTTTGGAACACGGTCTCCATCCTATGCAGCAGTTTGCCTACACGACAGGGAAAAATGCGACCGACAGTGCGATGATTATCGATGCGATGGATCTGCTCTATACGAAAAATTTTGACGGTTTTTGCATTGTTTCCAGTGACAGTGACTTTACACGGCTGGCAAGCCGTATCCGCGAATCGGGGATCAAGGTGTATGGATTCGGCGAACAAAAAACGCCCAAATCTTTTATCGGCGTTTGTGATAAATTTATTTATACCGAAAACCTCCGCCGCGATGCAAACCATAAAGAGGCTGCCGGCGCAAAAATCAAATCGGATGATAAAGCCCTTTTGGCCCTGGTGCGAAATGCCGTGGAAGATACGACGAATGAGGCGGGATGGTCTTATTTGGGCTCTATCGGACAAAACCTGATCAACAAATCCCCTGAATTTGACCCCCGCAGTTATGGGTATAAAAAACTTCTCGATCTGATTGAGGGGCTGGGGGAATTTGAATTTAAATATTCTGACCCCCTTTCCGGTTCGCAAGCGGTACACGTCCGTTTAAAACGGAGAAAACGGAGTTATGAAAAATGACAGTTCAAGAAATTTATACGTACCTTGATGAACTCTCCCCTTTCGCGGTGCAAGAGGGGTGGGATAATTCGGGGCTTTTGGTCGGTGATTTCGCCCAAGAGATTAAAGAGATCGTTCTAAGCATTGATATTGATGAAGAGCTCCTCGAATCTATCCCTGAAAATGCCCTTTTGATTACCCACCATCCGATTATTTTCGGCGGGCTCAAACAGCTTCAGTTCAATCACTATCCGGCTAAGATACTTGCCCCCATGATCCGCAAAAATATTTCCAACATCGCGATGCACACCAATTTTGACCAGACCCATCTCAACGAGTATGTTGCAACCGAAGTTTTGGGATACCCGATTATTGCGAAAGAGGGGTTTGTCGCCTATTTAGGGGTAGATGAGCCGTATGACCTATTTGCCGCAAAGATTAAAATGGCCTTTGGTTTGCCCCATACGAGAGGGGTAAAATGCCATGAATATATCCGAACGTGTGCACTGGTGACCGGATCGGGCGCATCATTGATGCGTAGTATTGAAGCGGAGTGTTTTTTAACCGGAGACATCAAATATCATGATGCGATGGAAGCCAAATCATTGGGATTGTCGATGATTGATATCGGACACTATGAAAGTGAGCGCTATTTTGGCGAGGTTTTAGGGGGGTATTTGGAAAAATTAGGATTGAGTGTTATAATTTCGCCATCAAAAAACCCCTTCAGCTATCTTTAGCGCAAATTAGGTAATTGTGTAACTCCAAAAGGAACCGTATGAACAAACACCTTGAACAATTGATCGAACTCTCAATGGTTGACAAAGAGATCGACGCATTTGAACCGCAAATTGAAGAAGCCAATCTTCAGTATGATGCCCTTTTGGCAACTAAAAACGGTATTATCAACGAAATCAACGCTCTTAACCAAGAGATCAAAGACGAACAGCTCAAAAAGCACAAAAATGAGCTTCACCTTGCCGAACTCTCTGCAAAACTTGAAGAGAATGTGCGCAAAAGCGGTGAAGTGAAAACAGAACGTGAAATGAAATCGCTTCAGCTTGAAGAAGAGATTGCAAAAGAGCAAGTGAGTTTTGCCAACGAAGAGATTGAACGTTTGGAAAAACTGATCGATCACAAACAGGGCAAAATCGATGAACTCGAAACAAAAGCTCACGAAATTGAAGGGACCCTTTCTACCGTTAAAGCCGATGTGGATGTCAAATTAGCACGCATTGATGAAGAACGTAAAGAAGTTTTCGGACGTAAAGAAGCTTTGGTAGGGACGATGAACCAAAAAGGGCTGTCGTTTTACCAAAAAATCCGTCGCTGGGCAAAAAACACTACCGCTGTACCGGTCCGTAACCAAGCGTGTATGGGATGCTACATGGCAATCAGCGATAAAGTCTATTCGGATGTTATCAAAGGCGAAGAGATCACAATGTGCCCACATTGCGGCCGTATCTTATTTTTAGAACCGACTTCTGACGCTATCGGTGCGTAACGTAGCGTTCGACCTTTTTTATACTTTGGTTGCGACGGTTTTTTACGTCGTAACCTTTCCCCTTTTAATCCTCTTTTCGTTCAAGAAAAAATATCACGCTTCGATACCGGCACGATTTTTTGGCATTAAAAATCCCCCCTTTCAACCGCATGACATATGGTTTCATGTCTGCTCATTGGGGGAAGCGAAAGCGATTGCTCCCATTGTGGAGAGATTGAAAGGTAAATCGATTGCGATCAGCGTCATTACCCATACAGGGTATGAAGCGGCGTCCAAGTATGCGGCACAGGTGCGCTATCTCCCCTATGAAATATGGCTGTGGTTTTGGATCGAGCGTCCTAAAACGGTCGTTATTTTGGAAGCGGAGTTTTGGTATCTGCTGTTTCGTCTTGCACGTACTCGCGGGGGGCGGGTTGTTGCCCTTAATGCCCGTATCAGTGATCGGAGTTTTCCGAAGTATTACCGTATGCGGTGGTTTTATCGCATCCTTTTGGCTCAATGCGACCGTATTTTTTGCCAAAGCAATGAAGATATGGCTCGCTTTATTGCCTTGGGCGCCCGTAATGTTGAAGTGGTCGGGAATATCAAGCTGGCCCAAAAGATCGAAGCGACTGCGCAGTACTCGAAGCCACAGGGAACGATCATTGTCGCCGCCAGTACCCATGAGGGGGAAGAGGAGGGAATCCTCCGAGGATTTATTGCCTATCGTGAATATAACCCCTCGGCCCGATTACTCGTTGTTCCGCGTCACCCCGAACGGTTCGGAAAAGTAGGCGAATTGATCGTGAAAACGGCACCGACGATGAGTATGGAGCGATGGAGTGAATCCCAGACGCTGGAGGCGGATATTACCCTGATCGATGCGATGGGGGAGCTGAACAACCTCTATGCGATCAGCGATGTGGCGGTTTTAGGGGGGGCATTCGCACCTATCGGGGGACACAATCCTCTTGAGCCAGCGACATTCGGGTGCAAGATTATTAGCGGTGAACAGATGTTTTTGCAGCGTGAGTTGTTCAAATACGTCTCGCATGTGCAGTTTACGTTATTGGAGGGCATTACGGAAGCATTGAAACTTGCGGAAACGTTGCCCCCTTCACAGATCAACGGAAGCGTTGATCTGCAAAAAGTATTAGATTATTTAACGGAGAAATAAAATGGAAAAACCAAAAGCGTATAAGCTCCTAGCGGAGCAAGAGGGAATATCCAACTCTGAGGCCAAATCGCTGATTGATCGCGGTTTGGTTTATGTCGGAAATAACAAGGTGATGATCGCACGGGGTGAGATCAGTCCAAAAACGATTTTTATCGTCCAAAAAGTGGAAAAAGTACGTCCGATTTTTGAAAATGACGATTTGATCGTTGTTGATAAACCGGCATTTGTCAATTCTGATGAGATTGAACGACAGTTTAAAGGCTCACAGCTTTTGCACCGTCTGGATCGTGAGACGAGTGGTGTGTTGATGCTGGTGAAGAATGAAGAGTTCCGTTTAAAAGCGATTAGCGAATTTAAAAAAGACAATGTTTACAAAGAGTACGTTGCCTGGGTAGAGGGATTGGTAACCGAGCCGTTTGTGATTGATCAGCCGCTCATTACCGAGAAAAAAGGGAACAAAGCCTATACGAAGGTTGCCAAAAAAGGGAAGCCTGCGATTACCGAAGTAACACCGCTTGAAGTATCGGGGAAAAAGACCAAAGTGCAGCTCATTATCCATCACGGAAGAACGCACCAAATCCGTGCTCACATGAAATATGCGCAACACCCGATTATAGGGGATGAGAGCTACGGCGGACGACAGTCGAAGCGGGTCATGCTTCATGCGAAAAAAGTGACGTTGTTGGGACAAACATTTGAAGCGCCGGAGCCGAAAGTATTTGGCCATTTCGGGAGTTAATGTTTTTTTGTCCTTTTCTTTTCTTGGTGACAAGAAAAGAATAAAGAGTTATTGAAGAAAAAATTAAGTATAATTCGAAACTTTTTATACCCTGTAACCAAAGCATTTAGGAGCTAAAGTGTTCGATACACTAACCGAATCGTTTACATCAGCCATACGTAAAATCCGTTTTCACGACGATGAAAAGGCGTTAACCAAGGCACTTGGCGAGCTTAAAAAAGCCCTTCTAAAAGCCGATGTGAACCACAAAGTCGTTAAAGACCTAATCGATTCGGTTGAGCTTCAGACGAAACAAAGCGGTATTGGAAAAGATCAATTTCTCGATGCGCTTCGTAAATCGCTTTATTCTCTTTTGGATGTCAAAGGCAAATCAGGATTTGTTTACGCTCCGGTATCTCCGACCGTTATCTTGATGACCGGTTTGCAGGGTTCGGGTAAAACGACGACGACAGGTAAACTTGCAAATTGGCTTAAAACACGTCAGAAAAAGCGTGTTTTAGTTGTAGCAGCCGACTTACAGCGTTTAGCGGCGGTTGAGCAGCTTCGCCAAGTGTGCGCGGGAATCGATGTTGAGCTTTACGCCGATGATGCGACAAAAAATCCGGTCGATGTGGTTAAAGCGGCATTGGAACACGCGAAAAAAGTCCTTGTTGATGTCGTATTGATCGATACTGCCGGACGTTTGGCGATTGATGAAGAGTTAATGGGTGAGTTGGCGGAAGTTAAAACGGTTGCCAATCCTCATGAGATCTTTTACGTTGCTGATTCCCTCAGTGGTCAGGATGCTGTTCGTACCGCCGCGACCTTTAATGAGAAAATCGGAATTGATGGGGTTATCCTCACCAAGTATGACGGTGATTCCAAAGGGGGCGTCGCTTTAGGTATCGCTTCTCAGATCCAAGTACCGCTTCGTTTTATCGGTGCGGGTGAGAAGATGGAAGATCTTGAAATCTTCCTTCCTGATCGTATCGTCAATCGCCTTATGGGCCTCGGTGACATCGAAGGTCTTGCTGAGCGGACCGCATCTGTTATCGATGAGAAGAAAGCAAAAGCCCTTACCAAAAAGATCAAAAAAGGGGAGTTTAATTTCAACGACTTCCTGGAGCAGATGGAAAGCCTCAAAAAAATGGGGAGCATGAAATCTATCATGGGGATGATCCCAGGGATGGGCGGTATGGCATCTGCTTTAAAAGATTTTGATTTGGAAAACTCGACTCAGCTCAAACAGATCAAAGCGTTGGTTTCCTCAATGACGGTGAAAGAGCGCGAAGATCCTGAGTTGCTGAACAACAGCCGAAAGGCCCGTTTGGCCAAAGGGTGCGGCTTAGACATCATCGAAGTCAATCGTATCTTGAAGCAGTTTAAAAATGCCTCTAAAATGGCAAAACGGTTCTCGGGCAAACAGGGGATGAAAGACCTTCAGAGTATGATGGGTCAAATGCAAGGTGCGCGGTTACCGCGTTAACTTTGCACGTGTAAAATGCTAAAGAGTGCACTCTATGAGTTCAATCTTTAGCATTTGAAGCAGCTTAGACGTTTTTCTTTTACTTTTGTGGGTAAAACACTCTTCTAAGTTTCTTGGTGCAAAAAAACATTTAAAGGACACACAATGGCAACAGTCATCCGTTTAACCCGCATGGGTCGTAAAAAACAACCTTTCTACCGTATCGCGGTAACCGATAGTCGCAAACGTCGCGACGGCGGTTGGATCGAATTGATCGGGTACTACAACCCGATGACAGACCCTATCACTACTAAAGTAGATGAAGAGCGTCTAAACTACTGGTTGAGCGTTGGTGCTCAAATGTCAGACCGCGTTAAAAAAATTACCGGTAAATAATGATGGTTGCGGACTTCGTCGCAGGTTTTGCTAAATTAATAGCGTCCTATCCCGAAGAGATTCGGGTAGAATCGCATGAAGGCGACGAAGTGACCGAAATCGTTTTGTACGCTAATCAGGCGGATGTGGGCAAGCTCATCGGGAAAGAGGGTAAAATGATCGGTGCGATCAAAACCGTTATTTCCGGATGCAAAGCTAAAGACGGAAAAAGTTACCGAATCAATGTCGAACCGCTTTCGTAACTCACCCTCGCCGGATTTGCTTCATGTTGCCACTTTAGGCCGCGTTGTCGGCTTAAAAGGGGATATGAAGCTCAATCTCTCTACCGACTTTCCTGAACAGTTTCGTCCCAATGCCTCTTTTATTCTTGAAAACGGCAAAGAGATCACCCTCTCTTCTTATAACCCCGACCGTGAATTGGTTCATCTAAAGGGGATTGATACTCCTGAGGCAGCTAAAGCTCTGACCAATGCGAAACTTTTTACGACCTTTGAGGCAACGCGAGAGCGATGCAAACTAAGTGAGGGTGAGTTTTTTTGGTTTGATCTTCTCGGTTCCAGTGTTATTGAAGGCGGGACCATTCTAGGAAAAGTGCAGGAGATTGAGAGAATCGGGCCGTTGGATTATCTTTTGGTGGCAACTGATCCGTTGTTTGTTTCCAAAGGGCTTAGTGCGACCTTTTTGATCCCTTATATCGATCGCTTTGTTTTAAATACTGATGCAACCTCTAAAGTAATAACCGTAGAGGGCGGATTGGATCTGTTGGAAGCGTCGTAATGCGTTTTACGTATGTGACGATCTTCTCCAATCTGATCGAGGGATATTTCCAAGACTCTATCCTAAAACGGGGTATTGAGTCGGGAAAATTTTCGGTCTCCTACCTCAATCCCAGAGATTTCAGCACCTCTAAGCATCACAAAGTGGATGACACCGCTGCAGGCGGAGGGGCCGGTATGGTGATGACGCCGCAACCTCTGTTTGATGCCCTTCAAACGCTTGGGGATGAGGCGCATATCATTTTTGTCGCACCCGTCGGCAAACAATTTACCCAAAATGATGCCAAACGGCTCGCAACGAAGTCTCATGTGGTTTTCGTGAGCGGGCGGTATGAAGGGATCGATGAGAGGGTGGTTGAACGCTTTGGTGACGAGGTGTTCAGTATCGGCGATTATGTCTTGACGGGAGGGGAACTTCCCTCCTTGGTAATGACCGATGCGATCGTCCGAAATATTGAAGGGGTTTTAGGAAACAGCGAATCGCTGGAGTATGAGAGTTTCGAAACGCCACTCTTGGAGGCTCCTTCATTCGGAAAACCCCCTGTCTATGAGAATATGAGTGTTCCATCAGAATACTTAAAGGGAAATCACAGTAAAATTCGTGCACTAAAATCGTCTCTGTCTGAATGCAAAACAAAATATTTCAGGCCGGAGCAGCTTCAAAAGCATAAAATAAGGACATCTTATGAAAAATAAGTACATTGCAAGCTTCGAACAAGCGCAAATCGCTAGTAAAAACATCCCTGAGTTCCGTGCGGGTGATACTCTTCGTTTGGCCGTAACTATTACGGAAGGCGACAAGTCACGTGTTCAAAATTATGAGGGTATCTGTATCTCTATCCGCGGTGAAGGTACAGGCCGTACTATTACTGTACGTAAAATCGGTGCAAACGGTATCGGTATTGAGCGTGTATTCCCAATCTACAGTGACAGCCTCGAGAAAATCGAAGTTCTTCGCCGTGGTCGTGTACGTCGTGCGAAATTGTTCTACCTTCGCGATCTTGCCGGTAAAGCAGCTCGTATTAAAGAAATCCGCCGCAAATAATCTCCCTGCCGCGCTTTTCTTGCGGCACCCTTTTTTCATTCTTCTTTTTTTAAATCACTCTTTTTTTATTTTCCATAGCACAGCCCCTGTCAGTAGCGCCGCAAATACTATCATCGCGATAAAGGCATCCAGAGTTCCGTAGGTATGCTGAAATGGCAACCCTCCTGTATTCATCCCGAAAAAGCCTACGACAAGGTTAAGCGGTAAAAAGATGACGGATATAATCGTGAGGAGATAAATACTGCGATTGAGGCGGTCATTGGTTTGGATGTTGTGATAGCGATAAATATCATCAAGCTGCGTATTGGCAGCGACGGTTGATCGGAGTGTCCGTTCCAGATGCTCGTGTAAATCATTGAACTCGTTGATAAGATTACTTTCCGAAAAGCTGTGTTTGGTTACAAAACGCTCGAATACATCTACGGCTTTGATGATAACCCGCTCGGTACGCGAGAGCTCTTTTTTGAGGATATGCCATCGATCCATGGGATTAAAGGATTGTTTTTTATAGAGACTCTCTTCGATAAAAGCGATTTTGTCATGGGCAATTTCAATATCTTCCATATAGGCATCTATTTTTTCGTCTAAAAAGAGATAAAGCTCTTTGAACCCATTTGGAAAGCGGGTGAGTTCTCCGATTTTTCTATCGTAATAATAGACATCTTCTCCCACAATGACAAAAGGATAGGAGTAAAATCTCCCTTTGGTTTTCCAAAATTCTTTTGAACGTAATGCGAGAATATTGGCTTTACCTTCCCATAACTCAGGTAATCTGAGAATCAAAATCTGATATTCTCCATACCCTTCGTACATTGAAGGGTGGATAGGGTTTTGAAGATCTTTTAGATGAAGCTCATGCAGCGGTACCATCGTTATTCCCCTTTCAATGCACGTTCCATATCCCGCTTAAGGCTTTTCTCTTTTAAATCTTCCCGCTTGTCATAGAGTTTTTTCCCTTTGGCGATTGCGACTTGCATTTTGACGAGATTACGATCATTAAAATAGATACTCAGAGGGACGAGAGTAAACCCCTCTTTTTCGACCGCTTTGAACATTTTGTCAATCTGCTTTTTGTGGAGGAGCAGTTTACGGCTTCCCCGCTCTTCGTGGGTATAAAAATGGTGGGTTGTATCCAGAACGCCGATATGGACGTTAAAAAGGAACGCTTCTCCGCGAACGATTTTGATAAATCCGTCTTTGAGATTGACGCGTCCTGCACGAAGGGCTTTGACTTCCGATCCTTTAAGGACGAGACCCGCTTCGAACTTCTCTTCGATGTGGTAGTCAAAAAAGGCTTTTTTATTGGTGGCTATATTTTCACCCATGGATATCTTCCTTAATTCTAAAAAAACTGCTTCCGCTGCCGGAGAAAAACCACCCCTCTTTTTCGGAAAGTTCGTGATAACATCCCAGAGCGGAGGGATAGAGATCGTTTGCCACTTTGGGTGTCATGGTTCTCAAAATCTCCGCTGAAGGGGTATTCTCGAGTTTCTCTGCATCTTCGGCACTGATCGGTGCATAGAGATGCTCACGGTAGTAGCGATACACCGCAGGAGTGCTGATCTGAATATCGGGGGTAACGACCTCAAAATCGATCAACGGTTCAATGTAGCGCTCAACGACTTCCCCGATGCCGCTGACATTGGCACTTTCATAACCGTAGACGAAAAAGGGGACGTCTGCACCGACATTCGCACCGATGTCGGCGAGTTCTTCAACATCGAGACCCAGCTCCAACTCTTCATTACACATACGTAAAAACGTTGCCGCATCGGAACTGCCGCCGCCGAGGCCGGCAAAAGAGGGAATTTGCTTATCGACACACACCGCATGTGTTTCCATAAACAATGCGAGTTTATCCGAATGGGTAGAGGCTTGGAGGTGTTTGTACGCTTTGTAAATGGTGTTGGAATGAACCTCACAGTCAAAATTTCCCCGAATTTCAAATTCAGGTGTCGATTTGGGCTCAAACCAGAGGGTATCAAAGAGATTTTGTACCCGCATAAATCGTGAGCTAAGGGTGTGGTATTCTCCCCGCATCCCGGTGATTTTAAGAAAAATATTGACTTTTGCGTAGGCGCGGTAACGGATCATAATTTGAGTTTTTGAACCAGTTGTTGGAGGAGGGATGCATCATGCTCAGTGGATGCTTCTTTATTCGAATCCTCAACAGCACGGACCAATTCACTGCGCAGTACTCGAATATTATGGGGTGCATCGATACCCAATTTTACCACCCCTTTGTCGATTGAGACGACTTTGACGGTGATTGTATCGGCGATAATGATCGATTCTTCGGGTCTGCGGGAGAGAATCAGCATGCTTCAACCTTATTGAGAATATAACGGACACCCTCAGGGGTGATCTCTAGAATAGAGATCGTATCGCCGTTGTCGATCCAGTAGGTTCCCTCATTGCTAATATCAAAATCTTCGCGGTTTAAGGGTTGTCCTAATAGAATCGTTTGTATTGTGCCATTATAGCGGTTTTTAGGTATTGCGAGAGAGGCTTTAATATCAAGTTCTTTTTCATTTTCATAGACAAATTGCCCTTCGTTGAGCCTCTCAAGTGCGCTTAGCGCACCATCAACCCCGAGACGGTTGGCAATCATTTCTCCCAAAGAGCGGATATAGCTCCCCTCTGATACCGTCGCTTCAAAGGTAATAAAAGGATGGGAATAGTGGATTAGGATGAGATCGTAAATGGTAGAGGTGATCTCCAGTAAATCGACCTCTTTCCCCTCACGGGCAAATTCGTAGGCTCTGCGCCCCTCGATCCGTTTCGCGCTGTATTTAGGGGGGAGGTAGGTCAGGGTACCGGTGAGCGAGCGGAGGATAGATTCAATCGTCTCGATTTCCACAGGTTGCGTGTCGGAAACGGTTTCGATTTTTTCGATATCAAGCGTTGGAGAATACGCTCCCAGCCATAACGTAGCGCGGTACCGTTTGGGGGTTTTGTTTAAAAAGCGAAAGAGACGTCCGTGATTGCCGAATGCGATAATCAAGACCCCTTTTGCAAACGGGTCCAATGTTCCGGAATAGCCTGCTTTTTTGACTTTATAACGCCGCTTGAGCTGTCCTAAAAGTTGGTTAGAGCTAAGGCCGGCAGGTTTATAGGCAACGAAAAGACGATTCATAACAATTAGAGCTTTTCGACAAATGAGGCAAGAATATCCCGTTTATTGCCGCCGAAGTTGATGCTAAGTTTAAATTCACGCCCCGATTTGCTCACCCCTTCGACGCGCCCGGCACCGAAGATCTTGTGGCGAACCAAATCCCCTTTTTTGTAGGAGGTGTTTTTCTCCAGAATCAATGACCCCTCGCACAATCCCGCTTCGTTGATGAAACGAGATTTTTGCAGATCGGTTCGTCGCCCTTTGTAAAAGCGGCTGTTGACGTTGGAAAGGGTGAGGTTGCTTTTGGCACGGGTAATGGCAACGTATCCCAGACGTCTCTCTTCCTCCAGATCGCTGCCGTCTCCGATAAGGGGTAAAAATCCCTCCTCCATTCCGATAACGAAGAGGTGTTCAAATTCCAGCCCTTTGGACGCATGGATGCTCATGATGTAGATGCTCTCCCCTTCCACTTGGTCTTGTTCACTTTGCAAGGTAATATCGTTGAGAAACTCTGGCAGTGAAGCCTCGGGATTTTGTTTGACGTAATCGCGGAAGAGCCCGTAAAACTCATCGATATTGGCAATTTTCTCCGCTTCGTCGGGGAGCCCTTTGAGGGTCTCTTTGATCTTGAATCGCTCTTCGAGCAGATCGATAAAACGGTAAATGGCCTCTTCGGAAATGCGGCGAAGTTCGAGAATTTCCGTAACAAAATCGCGCAATTCTCCGGCACTTTTTTTCCGTACCAGCGATTCTAGTTCGCTATCGCTTCGGGTTGAGATATATTCAAACATCGATTTTTCCGCTTCGATGGAGGAGAGCTCGATTTTATCGATGGTTGCTTTTCCGAGGCCCCGTTTTGGTTTGTTGATAATTCTTTTTAGGGAGAAATTATCATGGATGTTCGTGATGACGCGGAGGTAACTGATCAGATCTTTGATTTCGGCACGGTCGTAAAAGCGTAATCCCCCGACCAGTTTGTAAGCGACTCCCGCGCGGTTAAGTCCCTCTTCGAGAGATCGGCTCAGCGCATTGATCCGATAGAGTACGGCGATTTCGTTAGGGCGAACCCCTTGGGTGATCAGTGTCTTGATTGCTTTTGCAATCTTTTGGGACTCTTCGCTCTCATCATTGGAGGTGATCGTTTGGACTTCATCCCCTCCTTCTTTGGTGGCGATAAGGGTTTTTCCCAAACGGGAACGGTTATGTTCTATCAGGGCATTGGCGACGGTGAGAATCGGTTGGGTGGAACGGTAATTGTGCTCGAGTTTGACGACCATGGCATCGGCAAAATCCTGATCGAATTCGAGAATATTGCGGACATGGGCACCCCGCCACCCGTAGATGCTCTGATCGTCATCTCCGACAACGCAGAGATTGTTATGGGTGGTACAAAGTTTTTGAAGAAGTCTGAGCTGGAGCTCGTTGGTGTCTTGGTACTCATCGATCATGATGTAGCGGTATTTTTCTGAGGTTTGGGCACATAAATCGGGATGTTCATCGAGTAATTTATAGGTCAGGCACAGCAGGTCGTCAAAATCGACGAGATTGTTTTTAAGGAGGTAGGCTTCGTATTCTTCGTAGATTTTGGCGATATGTTTGTAGTTAGTGAGTTCCGCTTGGGCGTAGGCTTCTGCCGGATCGATCAGAGAATTTTTATACCGGGAAATCTCACTGGCAATCAGGGCTGTGGGGAGATCGGCATTGATTTTTTTGATAATCTTTTTTTTATCGTCGGTATCGATCACGACGAAATTATTGGCACGTCCGAGCAAATGGATGTGGAATTTTAAAAAGAGGAGGCCAAATTTGTGAAAGGTACAGAGCAACGGGGGATAGGAGTTTTGTGTAATCAGCCCCATTGCCCGCTCGCGCATCTCTTTGGCGGCTTTGTTGGTAAAGGTAAGGGTGAGGGTATTGCCGGCGGGTATCCCTACCTGATCGAGAAGATAGGCAAGGCGGGTTGTAATGGTTTTGGTTTTTCCGCTTCCCGCACCCGCTAAAATGAGCAAAGGGCCGTCAATTCGTTCGACCGCACTGCGCTGTGCCTCATTGAGATTTGAGAGAATTTCATCCATACCGTTTTTGCCCTGCTCGTAATATATAGTTAATTTATTATAGCCCAAGTTTTCTGTTTTTTAAATTCTATTGACACGATGAGATAAAATTCGGGGGAAAACTCTTGCATTGGTTATAATAACGAGTTATAATACTGCTATTCATTCAACTTATAGGAATTATTATGTTAAAAGATTTTGCTAAACTCATGACGTTTCTGACCGTAGTTCGAGAGAAAAGTTTTTCTAAAGCATCGGCAAAACTCGGTATTTCTCAGCCTGCGGTGACACAGCAGATCAAATTTATCGAGGATTATCTTGATACGCGCGTTGTTGAACGTAAAAAAAACGGGATCAAGCTTACCAAGGAGGGGGAAGATCTTTTTCGAATCGCGACTAAGCTTGAAAAAGCCATTCAATCGAGTGAAAAAGAGCTTCTCAAAATCATCAACAAAGAGTTCACGTTTATCGTGGGTGCTTCGTATGCGATCGGCAATTATGTCCTCCCTTCATATCTTAGCCAGCTCAAGGAGAAGATCAATAACGAAGTCCATATACGTGTGGCATTTTCAGATGACATTATCGACCAGTTGATCGATAAAAAGATTGATATCGCCCTTATCGAATCTCCGGTTTTCAGAGACGGTTTGATCTATCGTGAGTGGGAAGAGGATGAGCTGGTCGTTTTCTCAAACCAGCCGATTCCGAAACAGCTTCGCAAAGAAGATCTCTATAAGTTTGACTGGATTTGCCGTGATGAAAACTCCCATACCCGTAAACTGACCTCCGAAGTATTTGAAGAGATCGGAGTAGAGTGTTCAAGCTTTAGTGTGATCGGTGTGGTCGCAAGTTCGACGGCGATTAAAGAGACGTTGATGCGTTCTCCCAAAGATACGGGACGCCCCGTAGTATCGGTTATCTCTCGCCATGTTATCAGTGATGAGGTAGAAGAAGGGAAATTATTTGAGGCACGGATTAAAAATTACAAAATCAAACGAAAATTTTATATTGCCTATAGCAAAGAGCGTAAGCACGATGCGTTTATCGATAATGTAGTCACGTATCTACTTGGATTAAAACTGTAACGTTATAGGAGCAAAAGCCCCTATAGCTACGGTAACTCTACGTTTTGCCCAAAGGATACTTTGCCCTTAGCGGGAAGCCCACGCACAGTAAACCGCCCTTTAATTTTTTAACTTCACTTCAAAATTATTATTTTTTCTTCAAGAACTTCTGATTTTCGGGATTCGCCAGCAATGCGCTCATCGAATTCTGAACCCCTTCATTTTTTTGAATATTGACAACAGAATGCTGTTCTTGCGGGAGTGCAAGATTGACAAATGCCGGGGTGTCATCGATGATGATTTGTACGACCGAGAGCAACGGAACGGAGACAAAACTGCCAATGTTCTCTTGCCCGAATCCAGCTTCAAAGATCAAAACATCATGATCGATCCGGGCACTTTCAAAGGTGTATCCCGCTAAAAAAAAGAGGGTCATCGCGCGAAACTCTTCACTCAAATGTTGCGGAAGAGGGGGATCAAACGTAACGTGATCTATTTTACACAAGATACCGAAATTCTGGTCGTTTTCGAAAAGATAAATGAGCATATCGCGAACATGATTTTCCATTAACCTGGCAAATGAAGCGCTTTTAATAATATCGAATAGCATAACGGCAGACCTGTGTTTTAAAATTATTTTATTATACCATTTTGGACTTCAATAAAGCCTACCATTGCATTCATGATGGCAATCTTGGTCGCTTTGGCTATATCGTCGATCTGTAGTGGTGCAGGGGTGAGAAATCCCTCTTCGATTAAACGTGCACGGGTGGTACCCATCAGAAGGGGAGTATCGGGAGTGAGCCATTTCCCCTCAATCTGCAAAGCAATATTGGCGATCGTCGTATCACTCAGGAGACCATTTTTAACGATGAGTACATCGTCACACACTCCGCGCTGATCAAACAAATGATTTAAATTCTCTCGATCTGAATATTTGAGAGGGTAATCGAGTGAATCGGCGGTGACCAGCTTGAGGGAAGCAACCGTTTTCGGAGTGTAAGGGTGGAATTCGATCACATAACTATCTGCATTGTAAAGAAAACGGCATCGATACACACCTTCAGCGGGCGGAATGACAAGGGCGCGCAAATCATAGCTTTTCTCAATCTGCAATGATCGAAGCGATTTTTCCAGACGCTGTTGGTGATAGGAGAGATGTAAAAGGGAACCGTTTTCGCAGCGAAGAGTCTCTAAGAGCATTTATGCTTCAAAAAGAGGGGTGCTGAGGTAACGTTCTGCCGTATCGCACAGAATCGTAACAATGGTTTTACCTTGATTTTCGGGACGGGATGCGACGAGCATAGCGGCATGGAGATTCGCCCCCGCAGAGATTCCCACGAGTAACCCTTCGCTTTTTGCGAGGGCTTTGGATGCTGCAATCGCCTCTTCGTTACTGACAGCGATCACTTCGTTATACAAAGTCGTATTGAGGACATCGGGGACAAATCCGGCACCGATCCCCTGAATTTTATGGGGTCCCGGTTTTCCTCCGGAGAGGACAGCGGAGTCTTTGGGCTCCACAGCAATAATTTGAACATGAGGCAAAGCGGCTCTGAGTGCTTCTCCCGTTCCGGTGATCGTTCCTCCCGTGCCGACGGCAGCAACAAAAATATCGATGTTTCCATCCGTATCCCGTAAAATCTCCTGAGCCGTGGTTATACGGTGGATGGCGGGGTTGGCGGGGTTGTCGAATTGCTGTAAAACGATGGCGTTGGGAGTGGAGGCTACCAGAGCATTGGCTTGATCAATCGCCCCTTTCATTCCGGATGCCGCAGGGGTAAGGACGAGATTCGCTCCGAGTGCTTTGAGGAGGTTCCGTCGCTCGATGGACATTGATTCGGGCATTGTGAGGGTGAGGTTTAATCCCAATGCGGCGCAGATAGAAGCTAATGCTATACCCGTATTACCGCTGGTGGGCTCGATGATGAGGGTGTCCGCATTGATACGCCCCTCTTCCATCGCGGTTTTAATCATATTGAACCCGATACGGTCTTTAACCGAACTGGTCGGGTTCATGAATTCACATTTTCCTAAAATGGTAGCTCCAACCGCTATCGAAGGGGCATTGAGGCGTACCAAAGGGGTATTGCCGATCAGTTCCGTGATATTTGCCGCTATCTTCATTAAAGTATCCCTGTTTTTTTGACCATTATAATAGCAAATTTTCAAAAATTCAATAATCATTAGTAAATCAGTATGGATACATATATTTGCACTTTTGAATTTTGATGATTATGATTGAGGATAAAAATTTTGCATAAACAGCGGTTTTATCCTATAATTTCATTTTTAAATCAAGATATCGGGTATCTTTCGAGAGGCTAGCGAAGCTAAACTACTCAAAGATGTTCAAATGAGGGAACTGTGCAAACTAAAAAGATCAGCAAAGTATTGATTGCGAACCGTGGTGAAATCGCACTTCGCATTATTCGAGCCTGTAAAGAGTTGGGGATTAAAAGTGTCGTTGTATTTTCAGAAGCAGACGTCAATGGTGTTTGGGTTCGTAAAGCTGATGAATGTTATCCGATTATGGGTGATCCAATCGCCGCGTATCTTGATTATGACCGTATTATCTCTTTAGCGAAAAAAGCTGATTGTGATGCGATCCATCCGGGTTATGGATTTCTATCCGAGAGTGCTGAATTCGCTCAGGCATGTGTGGATAACAATATTATCTTCATTGGACCGAAACCGGAACATATCGCCCTTTTCGGGGACAAAATGGCATCGAAAGTCGCGATGCGTGCCGTAGGTGTACCGATGCTTCCGGGTACCGATGAACCGATCGACAACATCGACGATGCGGAAAAAATCGCAAGCGGTATCGGGTTCCCGATTATCATCAAAGCGGCATTCGGAGGCGGCGGACGCGGTATGCGTATCGTTGAGAAAGCCGAAGATTTCAAAGAGATGTACGATTCAGCGACTAAAGAGGCATTGCGTTTCTTTAGCCGTGGTGAAGTATTTATTGAAAAATATCTCAAAAATCCTCGCCACATCGAGATCCAAATCGTTGCTGACAAATACGGCAACGTTGTCCACCTCGGAGACCGTGACTGTTCAATCCAGCGTCGTCACCAAAAAGTGATCGAAATCGCTCCCTCCCCGTTATTGAACGAAGCGACTCGCCGAGAGCTTTACCGCATCTCGACCAAAGCAATGTTCAAACTCGGATATGAGAGTGTCGGAACGATCGAATATCTGGTCGACCAAGATGACAATATTTATTTTATCGAGATGAATACCCGTGTTCAGGTTGAACATCCGGTTACTGAAGCGATCTCGGGAATCGATTTGATCCAACGGATGATCCAAATCGCTGAGGGTGATCAACTCAAATTCTTGCAAGAAGAGATCAAACTTCGCGGATACGCGATTGAATTCCGTATCAATGCTGAAAACCCTAAAATGGGCTTTGTCCCATCACCGGGTCTTATCACCAACTATCTTGCGCCGGGTGGCCCAGGGGTACGTTTGGACTCTATGGCGTATACCAACTATCAAATTCCATCGAACTACGATTCGATGGTCGGAAAGTTAATCGTATGGGCATTGACATGGGAAGATGTTGTTCGTAAGGCACGTCGTGCTTTGGATGAGTTTTTGATCGAGGGGGTTCCGACCAATATCCCTCTTCACCGTCAAATTGTTCGTGATGAACACTTTATTAAAGGTGAGCTTGATACGGGGTATCTTGATACTAAATTGCAACATTTTAACCTCGATGCAATCCATAATATGGATGATGAAGAGGCCAAAATGAAACATATCACCGCCGTCATCGAAGCTATCAACAAAAACAAACTCAACGTCCGCCACTAAAGATCAAGAGCCTTCGGGCTTTTGATACTTCTCCCCTTTTAATAAACGATCCCGTTTCCTCCCCCATTTGTCGCATGAAAAACAATGGTACTATTTTGCCGAGCATAAAACCGTATCAACAGTTTTTGGAATGTCGGCTCAATTGAGGGTTTAAACCATCCGTTGTTGCTGATGGCGATCATATAGCGAACATCGGGGGTATAGAGCTCTTTACGTGTCGCTTCGTAACAGATCGCATTTCGAAATGTCACCCCTTTAACGGTAAAATCGGTCGGTTTTTCGGCCGTTACAAAATCGGATCCTCCGCCGAAAATTGTCCGATTGACCCATCCGCGCAAAAATTCAGGCAGAGGGATATATTCGCCGAAGGGGACGAGAATCGTTTTTTTCGCAATGGTGATATTGCCGTGATCATAGAGGTAAGCGACATTGTAGTTCAAGCCGTTTTCTTCATGAAGTGTTCCGGTAAGAATGGAAATAGAGTGGGAACGTTCGCGAAGCGCATCGGAAATTTCACCGTAGTGGTTCATGTAGAGGGGAAATGCCGCTTCGGGGAGAACAACAAGATCATATTCCTGTGCAATCGCTTCGTCAATGGCATCAAAATTTTCTTGGATCGTTTGATCTAGCCGCTCGCTCTGCCATTTAAAATCTTGCGAAATATCGGTGGAGACGAGTTTGATTTTGAGGTTGGGAAGGGGGGGAATGGCATAGGAGGTCTGGATCGCACCGATCAATAGCACAAGCGGGAGCAACTTTTTAGCTCCGGAAAATATCGCGGTGGAGGCGAGGGCGAACAAGACGAGGGCGAATTGCCATTTATGGATACCGATGTAACTTTCGACAAAAATAAGTTCCGGCTGCATCCAGTTAAAATCCATGGGCCATACAAAGGTGAGACCAAAGAGGAGGGCGGCGCGAATCAGGGCATTGGTAGTGAGGGCCATTACTCCATAGTAGAGGGCATAGACGATCCCAAAGCCCAGAGCGACAAGCCATATTGCCCATCCAAGCCCATAATACTGAAAACTAAATCCGATCCAGTAGCACCACAGTAACCCGATCCAAAATCCGCTGATCAGTACGGTACGCTTCGGGGCATGTAAAAGAGCATAGAGGGCAATCAGCCCTGCCGCAGTGTTAAGTGCTTTGGAAGTGAAACCAAAATGTTCCCAATAGATAAAGGATGAGAAAAAAAAGGCGATGAGCAACGGGGCGAGAAAGAGTTCCATAAAGGGTGTATATCGATATTTCATAGAGTAATTATACCGTTGTTAGCCACATTTCAGTATAATGCCCCAATTTCACATAACCCAAGGATACCCATGGAAATTGTTTCGCAAATTCTCCCTTTTGTCTTTTTGATCGCTATTATGTATTTTGTGATCATTCGTCCCCAAAACCAACAGGCTAAAAAACACAAAGAGATGGTTGAGGCCCTTACGAAAGGGGATAAAATCATTACAACCGGCGGATTGATCGTTGAGATTAAAAAAGTCGAAGATACCTATTTCACGATTAAAATGAACAACGAAACCGAAGGGCGCCTCGTCAAAGATGCAGTAGCCAGAAAGTACGAGGATGAAGCTTAATTTCCGTGTCGTTTTACTCATAGCCGTTGCTCTTTTCGGGATCATCTTTTCGATCCCTTCTCTCACTCAAAGTCAACACGGTGCAAAAGTTACTTTGGGACTCGATCTTCAGGGTGGTTTACATCTTCTGTTGGGTGTTAAAACCGAAGAAGCGGTCAACTCACAATTAAAATCGGTTGCGTCCGGATTAAAACATTTTGCTGAACAGAATGATATTCTGATAGACAGTATCAGTGTTGAAGGAAAGAACGTCGCATTTGAACTTTTGGACAGTGAAGACAGTGTTAAAATCGATGAACATCTGAAAACCGTTCAGGGTGCTGTTGTCAAAGCTTCGGGTGGCGTTTACACGGTTTCATTGAAAGCGGAAGAAATTGAAAAATTAAAAACGCAAGCTGTGGATCAAGCAATCGAGACGATTCGAAATCGTCTTGATCAGTTTGGTTTGGCAGAACCTGTCGTCGCGCGTCAGGGCGTTGATAAAATTTTGGTCGAACTTCCGGGGATCAAGACCCCTCAAGAAGAACAGCGTGCCCGTGAACTGATTTCCCGGGCGGCTAAACTCGAACTGATGGCTGTGGATGAAGATCGAGCCATGCGTGTCAATGATCTGAGTGAAGCAGAGGCACTGAGTTACGGAGATGTAATTTTAGAAGATGCGCTTCAGCCCCAGATCAAGCATCTGGTCAACGAGATCCCTATTCTTGATGGGACAATGCTTACCGATGCACAAGTGGGATACGATCAAAATAACCGTCCGGTTATTAATTTCTCCCTCAATTCTGCCGGAGCCCAAATTTTTGGCGATTTTACCGGCAGAAGTGTCGGTAAACGGCTTGCCATCGTATTGGACGGTAAAGTCTATTCGGCTCCGGTGATCAATGAGCGTATCGGTGGAGGAAGCGGACAAATCAGCGGTAACTATACGGTTGCCGAAGCAAACGATTTGGCTATTGCACTTCGCTCGGGGGCATTGCTCGCTCCGATCTATATGTTAGAGAAACGCTCTGTCGGACCGAGTCTGGGGGCTGACAGTATTAAAGCGTCATTGCTGGCGTTGGTAAGCGGATTTGTGTTGGTTATGATATTTATGATCATGTATTACGGATTGGCCGGGATCATCGCCAACCTTGCCGTTTTGATCAATATTTTTATTATTTTAGCGATGATGGCCCTTTTGGGAGCAACGCTCACATTACCGGGGATGGCGGGTATCGTCTTGCATATCGGTTTAGCGGTCGATGCCAATATTATTATCAACGAACGTGTTCGGGAACAGTTACGGTTGGGGCTTAGTGTTCGAAAAGCATTGGAAGAAGGGTATGCCAAAGCGATGCGGGCGATTTTGGATTCAAACATCACCCAAATTATCGCATGTACGATTCTCTATGTTTACGGAACGGGTGCGATTAAAGGGTTTGCCGTTACTCTGAGCATGGGTATTTTGGCTTCTATGTTGACGGCGATTGTCGGAACGTATGGAATCTTCCAGCTTTTTTCCAATCGTATTGAAAAATCGAAAAACTACAAATTGTGGTTTGGAATGACGAGAAAGGTCAACTAATTATGGAATTGTTTAAAGAAGATAAAGTCTATAACTTTCTCGGCAAAGGGAAAATCTTTTTTGTTGCTTCGTTTATCCTTTTCTTTCTAGCAATCGCTCTGATTGCAACAAAAGGGTTCTCTTTCGGTATCGATTTTACCGGAGGGACCGTTGTTCAGGTGAAATATCAGGGTGTTGCACCGATCGATAAAGTGCGTGAAGCGTTGGAAAAAGAGGAACTTTTCAAGCACGCCAGTGTTACGGAATTTGGCTCACCTGAAGAGATCATCATTAAGACCGCCGCGTCAACAGACGGATTGAGCAAAGATATCGGAGATGTCACCCGTGAGATACTCAAAGGGACAGGTGAATTTGAGATCCGGCGTGTCGATATGGTCGGGCCGAAAGTAGGCGATGAACTACGGGTCAAAGGGCTTACGGCATTTCTTTTGACGTTGGCGGCGATTATGGCGATGGTTACCTTTCGCTACGAATGGCGTTTTGCATTGGCAGCGATTATTGCGATTGTCCATGATATCGTTATTACGTTCGGTTTTGTATCGTATTTTGAAATCGATTTTAATATTGAAAGTGTTGCGGCACTCCTTATGATCTTGGGATATTCGATCCATGATACCATTATCGTTTATGACCGTATCCGCGAACATATTCAAGAGTCTAAAAACAGCGACTTTGTGATGATCGTCAATGAAGCGGTCTCTCGTACCCAGTCTCGTACCACATTGACCTCTTTGACGGTATTTTTCGTCGTCTTGACCCTTTTCTTGTTTGGTGGAGACATTATGCTCGGTTTCAGTTTCCCGATGCTGGTTGGTGTTATAATCGGAACGTACAGTTCGATTTTCGTTGCGGCTCAGCTCGTTGTATGGACGGGATTCAGTGTTGCGCGGTATCGTGAAAAAATGGCGGAAAAGCTAAAACTTCAAGCGGAAAAAGAAAAAATGCGTGCACAGTTTGAGCAAGGTGTAGTTTAAGGAGTTAAAGATGGATTGGGGCAAAGTAATTTATGTTTTTTTCACGCTGATGAGTTTAACCTCGACAGCGGCATTTTTATACGATCATACCTCGATAATGCTGTTTATTGCAGCCAGTTTGAATCTGATTTCAACGATTTTGAAACTGGGTGTTCGTAATCTTTTGGCCGCAGAGCTTCTGGCCGCATCCTTGGTTGCGGATTTGCATTTGATCCCTGCCTTTATTTACGTGGAAGTGGTCGGTAATCAGGGATGGGCAATCTCATTGGCTATCGGTGCATTGATTGCGAATCTCTTTTCGATCGGAATGGTCTTTATCGAGAGTGCCAAAGCAAAAGAGAATTACGAGTAGGCTTCTCGATGAGAAGAAGCCTTCTGCTTTTGAAGAAAAAGCGTTTACTACTGATTAGGAGTTTTTTTTGAATTATACCCCCGCATCGATTGAAGCCAAGTGGCAGCGTACTTGGAGTGCAACCAAAGCGTATGAACCCTCAGCTGATTTTTCCAAACCCAAAAAATATGTTTTAAGTATGTTTCCTTACCCATCGGGGCGTATTCACATGGGGCACGTCCGTAACTACACGATCGGTGATGCATTTGCCCGCTATTATCGCCAGCAGGGGTTTAATGTCCTCCACCCGATCGGATGGGACAGCTTCGGGATGCCGGCAGAAAATGCGGCGATCAAACACGGCGTCCATCCGAAGAAATGGACCTACGAGAATATCGCGACGATGCGCGGCGAGCTCTCTGGTCTTGGACTCTCTTTTTCCGAAGAGCGCGAATTTGCCACCTCCAATCCTGAGTATACGGCGTTCGAGCAGGGCTTTATTATCGACATGTTCAACAAAGGGATGTTGTACCGAAAACAAGGATTTTTGAACTGGTGTCCGCATGATTTGACGGTTTTGGCCAACGAACAGGTGGTTGATGGCGGATGTTGGAGATGCGGAACCGAAATTGTTCAAAAAGAGATGTATCAGTATTATCTCAAAATCAGCGATTACGCCGAAGAGCTTCTCGAGTCGCTTAAAACACTCGAGGGAAAATGGCCGAAACAGGTTTTGACGATGCAGGAGAACTGGATCGGTAAATCGTACGGGTTGGAGTTTGCATTCAAACTGGATGAGGAGAGTGAAGCGCGTCTGGGTGCAGTGTACCAAAGCTTCGACGTTTTCACAACTCGTCCCGATACGATTTACGGTGTCAGTTACGCCGCTCTCGCACCTGAACACGAGATTGTTCGCCACATGCTCTCATTCGGTTTACTCGATCAAGCAACAAGCGATGCGATCAAAGCGATGCAGCGCGTCAGTGCACGGGATCGTGCGACGAGTCCGAAAGAGGGGGTATCGTTGGGGATCAATGTCATCCATCCTCTAACGGGGGCAAAGGTTCCGGTATGGGTGGCAAACTTCGTCCTCACCGATTACGGCTCCGGTGCGGTTATGGCGGTTCCGGCCCACGATGATCGCGACTACGAATTTGCAACCAAATACGATCTTCCTATCAAAGCGGTTATCTTTCCTTCCGAAGGGGAACTTCCAATCGGATGCGCTTATACGGAAACGGGAACGCTGCATGAGAGTGGGCAGTTTAGCGCCTTGGACAATGTCACGGCAAAAGCGGCCATTATGGATCACTTCGAAGCGGAAAAACTGGGCAAAAAAGTGGTCAATTTCCGTCTCAAAGACTGGGGAATCAGCCGTCAGCGCTATTGGGGTGCTCCCATCCCGCTGATCCACTGTGAATCGTGCGGAATTGTCCCTGAGGATAAGGCTAATCTCCCTGTGGCGCTTCCTGAAGATGTTGTTATCAACGGCGAGGGGAACCCGCTCGAACACCATCCGACATGGAAACACTGCACTTGTCCGAAATGCGGCAAACCTGCCGTCCGCGAAACCGATACGATGGATACCTTTATCCAATCCTCATGGTATTTCCTCCGCTATACGGTTAAAAACGATTACCAAGAGGCGTTGGATAAACAAGCACTCGATTACTGGATGGGGGTCGATCACTACATCGGCGGGATTGAACACGCGATCTTGCATCTGCTCTACGCGCGGTTCTTTACAAAAATGCTCCGCGATTTGGGTTATGTCAACAGCGATGAGCCGTTTGAACATTTGCTGACGCAGGGGATGGTTCTCAAAGATGGTGCGAAGATGTCGAAGTCGAAAGGGAATACGGTCGATCCGGGCGCATTGGTGGAGAAATACGGTGCCGATACAGCACGTCTGTTTATCCTGTTTGCCGCTCCTCCGACCCAAGAACTGGAGTGGAATGACAGTGCGGTTGAGGGGGCATTCCGATTTTTGAAACGGTTTGCCGATCGATCACAGTATGTTCGAAAAACCGACACACTCCCGACTATCGACGCTGCACTTCTCTCCAAAGAGGAAAAAGGGGCGCGTAAAAAAGTGTACGAAGCACTCAAACGTGCTCAGGAGGTTTACACTGAGCGTCATACTTTCAACACGATGATTGCCGGTGTCATGGAAGCGATGAATGCGCTGGGTGAGCAAAAGAATACGGAGGTATGGACGGAAGGGTATTGGATTTTGACGTCGATCTTAGAACCGATCGTTCCACATCTGTGTTGGGAACTTTCAACTGAGCTTTTTGGCGGAAAAAATTTCGGTCCTCAAGTCGTTCGTGAAGAGGTGTTTGAAGTGGAATCGCTGAGTCTCGGTGTTTCGATCAACGGAAAAAACCGAGCTACGATCGAAGTGGGAGTCAATGAGTCTCAAGAAGCGATTATTGAGACGGCAAAAGCTTCCGTCCTGAAATGGATTGAGGACAAAGAGATCATAAAAGCGATCGTGATTCCCGGCAAACTTGTCAATCTTGTGATAAAAGGGTGATTTCATGAAACACTGGATACTGAATCTCACTGCATTGCTCTTCTTTGCCGGATGCGGCTATCAGCCTGCAAGCCATTTTGCGAAGAGTGTAATGGGTGAGAGTATCAGTACCGAAGTGGTTGTTTCGATGGAAGACCCGCAAAATACGGTGATTATCAAAGATGCGGTCGATACCGCCGTGATTACGAAATTTAGAACCGCGCTGGTTCCCAAAAATTCCGCAAAAACCCATTTGAAAATTGCCATAGCCTCCGTTACCTTCATCCCTCTGCGGTATGATATAAACGGCTATGTTATTACCTATCGTACGACGGTTGTACTACACATTGATCGGATCACGGATGCGAAAATAACCCCATATTCATCGCACGGGATGTACGATTTTGCGATTGAACCGAATGCGATTATTACCGATCAGGCACGTTTTGAAGCAATCCGTCAAGGGGCACAAAAAGGGATTGATGCATTTGTGGCACAGGTTGCGGCACAGGGTGCGAATTCGCACTAAAGGACAGATATGACCATTAACCAAATCGTTCGAAATACGGTAGCGCGGCTCAAAGAGGAGGGGAAAGTTTGGACACCCGATGTATATACCGAAACATTTTGCAGCGAAGCGAAAAAAGCAGGATTCGCGGTCGAAGATTGCAGCGGAATTGATCGTTACCTTACCCTTTTTGATAAGAAAACGGCTGAAGAGATCAAGCAATACCGTGTGAGAACGACGGCAGAACTGATCCGTTTTTTGATTTCGAAACTAGGCCGTCTGAACCCCAGTGAAGCATCGATGCTGGTTGAACTTTTGAGCTCACTGGCCAAAAAAATGGCACAAGCGATAGACGTTCTTCACAACCCCGAGGCATCGGCGTTAGCCAAAAAAACGGTTGCGATATTGGAAACCCAAGGGGGAGCGACTCAGATTGATCTGCTTAAACAAGCGTGGAATAATTTTCTTTCACTGTACGATAACTCGTTTCTGATGGAATTGGCTCCGTTCGGTTCTGTAGATACAACCAATTTACGGCGTACGATCGAGAGTTTGAACCTTCAATCGGGGAAAAAAGAAGAGATTGATCACGCGAAAACCGTTCGACTGCTCATCTCCTCTTTGGTCCCCTCCATCGCCCCTGCGATTGACAATGCGACGATTCAGCTTTCTCAAAAACTCCAGGATAATCCTGAATACATCGCATCGGATGAATGTGAAAAAGAGTTGAAAGTGGCTATTGCGATGCGGATAGCATTGGATAAAGAGAGTGTTGAGTTGATGGTCAGTTCCTTGGATAGCCTCCTCGAAAAGCTCTCTACGCAACTCATTGAATTGATTGAACGAAGTGAACATTCGACCAGCGAGATTCGTAATGTGAAACGGGATCTTGAAGTTCTCGAAACCAATAAACCTGCTGATTTTAAAACGGTTCATAAGCGGCTTTATACGATTGCCACTACGTTGGAAGAAAATGTTGAGATGCTGAGCAAAGATCTGCATGTCCACAACGAAAAAGTGATGCAAATGGGGAAAAAGATCGCTACCCTCGAAGAAGAACTGGTGAAAGCGACACAAGCTTCTCGGGAAGATTTTTTGACCAAACTGTACAACAAACGGGCGATCGAAGAGTATCTCACTGTCAAAGAGGCCGAATATGAGCGGCATGGCCGCAGTTTTTGTGTTGCGCTTTTCGATTTAGACTATTTTAAAGCGGTGAACGATACCTATGGGCATGATGCGGGAGATGCCGTACTGCTGGCTTTTGCCAAAATTTTGAAAGAAGAGGCGCGGGGGAGCGATATCGTCGGCCGCTATGGGGGAGAAGAATTTTTAGTCATTTTGGGAGATACGGAATTAGCAGGGGCCAAAGTATTTTGCGAAAAAGTACGTGCGCATGTGGAGCAGGCCCATTTTATGTATCAAGAACAGCGTATTCGTCTCAATGTCAGTATCGGTGTCGCCCAGCGCAGTGAGTATCCTTCTCTTAAAGGAGTGGTAAACGGTGCGGATGAGCGGCTTTACGATGCCAAACGAAAAGGGCGAAACCGCGTTGAGCCTTCATGAAATTAGATTGTTTTTTAGCTGAGAAGCCCCTTTTTTACGATGTGATTGATTATGAGCGTTTTCCGGTGGCGTATCGTGAGATAGAACACTTTCTGCCGAAACCTAAAATCATTCATCTTGTCGGGACAAACGGCAAAGGATCAACCGGACGATTTCTAGCCACGGCACTGAGCCGTGCGGGGAAGAGAGTGGGACATTACACGTCGCCTCATATCCTCCGTTTTAATGAGCGGATATGGATTGATGGCTCTGAGATTGATGATGAGGCTTTGGAAACGGCCCATCAGAAGCTTCTTTCGATGGTGGAGCGAAAAAGTGCCGAGGCGCTTAGCTATTTTGAATACACGACCCTTTTGGCGATGGTTGCTTTTGCAGAGTGCGATTATGTCGTGCTTGAAGCGGGACTGGGGGGAGAACACGATGCGACAGCGGTGTTTCCTAAAGCGCTTAGTATCTTTACCCCCATCGATTTCGACCATGCGGCATTTTTAGGCACCACCATTGAGTCTATTGCAACGACCAAATTGCAAAGTATGCAAAGCATCGCCCTTTTAGGAAAGCAGAACCACTCAAAAGTGGAACATATCGCCAGAGGTATCGCCGAAGAAAAAGGGTGTACCCTCTATACGTTCACTGAGCGGTTGACACCGAATAGTGAAAAGTTGGCATGGCATCTTGCCACGAAAAACGCTCTCAGCGATTATTTACGGGATAATCTGATGTTGGCGATTGAAGCCTATGAGCTTTTGGGTTTTGAAGCCAGTGAAGCTTTGTTTGATCAAAATGCTTTGTTCGGGCGTTTGAGCCGTATTGATTCGAACATAACGTTGGATGTAGGGCATAACGCATTGGCGGCAGAGTCGATAGCCCAAAGTTTTGTTGGGAAAAAAGTGACCCTTATTTATAACACCTACGGGGATAAAGATTACCGCGAGATTTTGAGCATTCTAAAGCCGATCATTGAATCGGTCGAGATCATCGATGTCAATGAAGGGCGGATTGTGGAGCGGACTCTTCTCGAATCGGCATTGGATGCGTTACATATCCCGTATCGACCATTTCAAGAAATTGATCATAAACAAGAATATCTAGTCTTTGGCTCGTTCAGCGTAGCCGAAATGTTTTTAAAGAGGATGAATGTCACAAGCACGATGGTATGAATACCTAAAAAATAACCCGAAAAACCTCCCCGAAATTCTCCTGTGCGAGGATGCTAAGGAAGCATCGGAACTCAGCGACGTTTCGACCTTTTTAGAGGTGCCTCACATCGTTTTGCCCGATTTTCGTGCGATTTACATGGACGATTTACGCCCTTTTAGCGAAGAGCTGTTTGCCCTCTTTGCCGCACTGCGTACCTATTATAACGCCCCTAAAAAACCGCTGGTTATCGCACCCGTAAAGACCCTGCTGTTTCCGCTTCCCAACGCATCCCTCCTGCAAAGCGATAGAATCGAGTTTGCCTCCCGCATTGATCTGAGCGCATTCAAAGAGAAACTCCTCCATTGGGGATACACCTTCGTCGATATGGTAGAGATGGAGGGGGAGGTGTCGCACCGCGGCGATATCCTCGACATCTATGTTCCGAACCAAAGCAACCCTTACCGGATCAGCCTTTTTGACGATGAAGTGGAGGAGATCAAAGCGTTTGACGTCGAAACGCAGCGTACCGATAAAGAAGAACTCGCCTCCATCGAAGTCACCAGTGCTTTTTTCTCTTTAAGTGCTGAACAGCACAAAGCATTCGAAAAAGCGATTGCCTCGGCTCAAAGCGACAGCTTCGTCAAAGACATCGCCTCACTGGGCTTTTGGGTTTTAGGTTCCGAGGGGATCGATCTGTGCGAAGGGAAAAAGGTACTTCGTATCCGCGAGATGAAAAGCGTCCTGGATGAAGCATACGGCCTTAATCAGCCCGTATTGCCGCGTGAACGGCTGGAAGCACCTATCCTCCCCGAATCGGAGCGTTATACGCCTCTGGGGGGAGGGAATTTCGAAACCCTTCGCAGCGTCCATAAAAACAAAAAATTCACCCTTATTGCCGCCAGCGATACCCAGCTTAAAGCCTCTGGGATCTTTGAGCTGGGAGGGATCAGCGTTAAAACCTCTGGGATCGTTCTCAACCTGATCGGACCCGATGAGATCATCTTCTCTCTCAACCGGCATGAGAAAAAACGTCGCCGTCGCCGTACGTCGATCCTCCTCGATGATTTGAAAGTGGGAGATTATGTCGTCCATGAAGAGTACGGGGTAGGGATATTTGTCGGAATCGAGCAGGCAGAAATCCTCGGCGGTATCAAAGATCTCGTCGTTATCAAATACATGGGGGATGACAAGCTTCTCCTCCCTGTCGAAAACCTCGACGCGATTGATCGCTATATCGCTTCAGGCTCTCTCCCTGTCCTTGATCGACTGGGTAAAGGGAGCTTCGGTAAGCTCAAAGAGTCAGTCAAAGCACGGCTGTTCGAGATCGCATCCGAGATCGTCGGCATTGCCGCAAGCCGTGCTCTCATAAAGGCTTCCGTCATTAACGTCGATCCAGGGGAACTTCGAGGGTTCCAAGCCGCAGCTGGGTTCGATTACACACCCGATCAGGCGAGTGCGATCAACTCCATAGTCCGAGACCTCTCTTCAGGGCATATCATGGATCGGCTTCTCAGCGGCGATGTCGGTTTCGGAAAAACCGAAGTGGCGATGAACGCTATTTTCACTGCGGCAAAGGGGGGATACCAATCGCTCCTTGTCGTTCCGACGACCTTGTTGAGTTCTCAGCATTTCCAATCTCTGAAAGCCCGTTTGGCACCGTTCGGGCTTCGGGTCGCGAAGCTGGATCGATTTGTCACCACCAAAGAGAAAAATGCAACATTACGTGCACTCGAAGCGGGAGAACTCGACTGCGTTGTCGGAACCCACGCCCTCTTCGGGGTGAGCTGTGCGAAGCTGGGGATTGTCATCATCGACGAAGAGCACAAATTCGGGGTGAAACAAAAAGAGAAACTCAAATCGCTTTATGAAAACGTCCATCTCCTCAGCATGAGTGCGACCCCGATCCCCCGCAGTCTCAATCAGGCTCTCAGTTCGATCAAAACGATGTCGGAACTCCTCACCCCGCCGAGCGAGCGGCTGGGGGTACGGACGTTTGTCAAAAATTATGATGAGAAACTGATCAAAGAGGTGATTTTACGCGAATTGCGTCGTGGCGGTCAGGTGTTCTATGTCCATAACTCGATCGATTCGATGATCATCAAATCGGGAGAACTCAAAGCGATCCTCCCTGATCTGCGTATCCTGATACTCCACTCCCAGATCAGCGCGACTCAGACGGAGGAGGAGCTGGCCAAATTTGCCGACCGTCAATACGACGTATTGCTCGCCACCTCTATCATCGAGTCGGGAATCCATATGCCGACGGTGAACACGATGATCATCGACGGGGCGGACCGTTTCGGGATGGCGGATCTGCATCAGCTTCGCGGACGGGTCGGTCGGGGGCATATCGAGGGGTATGCCTATTTCATCGTTGATGACAAAGATAATCTCACTGAAGAGGCGAAAAAGCGTCTTGTGGCGTTAGAATCAAACTCATTTCTGGGAAGCGGTTCGATGCTCGCCTACCACGACCTCGAAATACGAGGCGGGGGGAATCTCGTCGGGGATGCCCAAAGCGGCCATATCAAAAACATCGGATACGCTTTGTACCTGCGGATGCTGGAAGATGCGATCAAAATCCTCACCAACCAAACGACCGCCGTGCGTGCCAAGGTGGATATTAAACTCACCGTCAGCGCCTTTATCAGCGATGAGATTGTCAGCGAAGACCGTCTCCGCCTCGAACTCTACCGCCGCCTTAGCCAGTGTGAATCTCCGAGCGAGATTTATGAGATTGAAGAAGAAGTGGGAGATCGTTTCGGCAAGCCCGATACCCCGACGAAACAGTTTTTTGAGATCATGGTGATCAAACTGTTGTGTATCGAGAAGAAGATCAAAATGGTGAGCAACTACAATCAGAATATCACAATCGAGTATCAAAGCGGCGTGAAAGAGACGCTGCAGAGTAAAAGCAAGGACGATGACGATCTCATCGCGAGCGTCTTGCACTATCTACGAACCAAGGCAAAAGTTTTATAATCTGAAGGGATATACGACGGGGTACGTTTATCCGGGTGAAACGGTATAATAGCACTAATAAAAATAGGGTGGGGACGAATGGATAAATCTGTAACATTACAACTGTTGGGCGATGCAAAAAAAGCTCACGTAAAGTGGGTACAGCGTGCTAAGTTGTTGATTGAAGGATTGCCGATAGATGAAGGGGCAATCCCTTTGAGTTGTACGGATTGTAACTTCGGCAAATGGTTTTACAGTGAAGGACAAAAACTCAATGCACTCGGAAATATGTCGTGTTTGGGAGAGATTGAAAAAGCCCATTTTATCTTGCACGATCAGTATATGAAGATATTTAAAATCTATTTTACCGATAATGACCGTTCATTCTTTTCAAAATTATTCAGTTCCAAAAAGAAGATCAGTGAACAAGAAAAAGAGATGGCAAAAGAGTATTTTACAAAACTGCAAGCCGCTTCCGATGAAGTATTGGAACATATCGGTAAATTGGAACGTCGTCTGTACGCTATTCCGCAGAGCTCATTCGACGCAACTGAAACTAAACGAGCATAATGAGTTTTTGCAGTTATTTTGATGCACACCTTTGCCGCTCGTGCAGTTGGATTGACTACCATTATGCCGAACAGCTGAAACTCAAAAACGACCATTTACACGCTCTTTTGAAGCCGTTTCAACCGCAAGAGTGGCTTAAACCTGCCACCTCAGTGCTCAAAGGATTTCGAAATAAGGCCAAGATGGTCGCAACCCCGACATTCGAGGGGGTGGTATTGGGCCTTTCCGAAGAGGTGAGCCTGATCGAGTGCCCATTGTACGACGCAAGCATGCAGAAGGTATTGCGCACGGTAGAGCAATGGCTCCGGGAACTCGGGGTAAAAGCCTATGACGTCAAAAAGAAAAAAGGGGAGCTGAAATACGTCCTCCTGAGCCGAAGCAGATCGAATGGCTCTATGATGCTCCGTTTTGTCCTCCGTTCTCACGGCCTGATCGGACGGCTTGAGAAAGGGTTGGAGAGTCTCGTGCAGCGGGCTCCGGAGTTAAAAGTCATTACGGCGAACATCCAGAGCGTCCATATGGCGATTTTGGAAGGGGAGGAGGAGATCTTTTTGACCGAACAGCGTCGTCTTGAAGAGCGGCTTAACGGTATCCCCCTTTATATCCGCCCCAAAAGCTTTTTTCAAACCAATCCCGAAGTGGCCGAAAAACTTTACCGTACCGCCGCTGAATGGGCAGGAGAGAGCAAACCGAAACGGTTATGGGATCTGTTTTGCGGAGTGGGGGGATTTGCCCTCCATTGCGCCGCACCGGATCGGAGCATCGTAGGGATCGAGATCGAGCCGGAAGCGATTCAGTGTGCCCGTGATTCGGCCGCACAGCTGGAGATGAATACGATCCGTTTCGAGTCTCTCGATGCGGCAAGTTTCGGGGCGGATTCGGGAGAGAAACCCGATGTCGTCATCGTCAATCCCCCCCGTCGCGGGCTGGGAGAGCAGCTGTGCAAATGGCTGGAGCGTGTCGGCGCCGAGCGGATACTCTATTCGAGCTGCAATGCTGTGAGTTTAGCCAAAGATCTTGAAACCCTCAGCGGCTACACCATCCGTCGCGTGCAGCTCTTTGATATGTTTCCCCATACGGCCCATTATGAAGTTTTAGTGGAGCTGGTACGCGGATAAAGCTCTCCAAAAAAGTCTATTTGGGTTAAATACAACCGCACGTCAAACTCCAATTGATGGTAGGAAGGTTCGATGTGGGTACAAAGTTTATAAAACGCTTTGTTGTGCTCTTTCTCTTTGAGATGGGCGAGTTCGTGGGTAACGATCATCCGCAAGAACGGTTCGGGGACTTTTTTAAACAGATGGGAAATTCGGATTTCGTTTTTAGCCTTTAACTTTCCCCCCTGTACCCGTGAGACAAAGGTATGGGTACCGAGGGCGGAATGCAAATCGCGGATTTTGGTATCGTAGAGCACTTTGGAGATCGGCGAGGAACTGCGCAAATGGGTATTTTTGAGTTCCATCACATAGTCATAGAGCGTTTTATCGGTGGTATAGGGGTGAGTGTCGGGGTATTTGCCCAAAAGATGCTCGCCGAGACTTTGGGCGTCGATGAGGTTTTGTACCTGAGTACGGATCTCTTGGGGATAATGGGCTAGATATTTAAGGGTGTGCATTTGAAATTATAGTATAGTTTCATATAATCAAACGGCTCAGGAATAATACCCACGGGGGCATACCGAATCCCTTCGCCTGTATTTGCCGACAGGGCACTGAAACTTGTCTCTTCGAGGCAGGAAATTATCGTGTAAAGGTTCGAGGGATGGAACACCAAAAGATCGACGAACTCGTCGCCAAGATAAAAGCACTCGAATCGGAGCTGGAAGCCGAACTCCATGAGGAGTATGAGCGGTTCACCTGCGAAATTACGAAAAAACGTGAAGAGATCCTTGCCTCCTATCAAAAAGAGCATTTGGGAACCCTGCGGTATCTGTTAACGGCTCCGATTTTGAATCTGCTGAGTGCCCCCGTAATCTGGTCGGTTTTGTTTCCGGCGTTGATCTTGGACGCTTTTGTCACCGTCTATCAGTGGGTCTGTTTTCCGATCTACAAGATCACCAAGGTCAAACGGAGTGATTACATCATCATCGATCGTCACCGTTTGGGCTATCTCAATTTTATCGAAAAGCTCAACTGCCTTTATTGCAGTTATTTCAACGGACTGATGGGGTACATTAGCGAAATCGCGGGTCGAACGGAGCAATACTGGTGCCCGATACGTCATGCCACGCGGGTGCAATCGATGCATAACAATTATAAAAAATTCTTCGATTACGGAGACAGTGAGAATTTTCGTCAGAGAATTACAGAGCTCAGAGAGGATCTTAGAGAGGAAAAAGAGTGAAAATAGCGTTTATCGGAGATATCGTCGGCCGCCCGGGACGGGTAATGATTAAAGAACATCTAAAGAGACTCCGCCGCGAGTACGGCATTGATCTCGTCATCGCCAACTATGAAAATGCCTCCCACGGTTTCGGGCTCACCCTCAAAAATGCCCAGGAACTTCTGGATTCGGGAATCGATGTTATGACAGGGGGGAACCATACGTGGGACAAAAAAGACATCCTTCCCCTGCTGGATTCCCTTCCCCTTCTGCGCCCGCATAACTATCCCGAAGGGGTACCGGGGAGCGGATGTCGTGTTGTTGAGGTCGGCGGAGAGAAACTCGCCGTTTTGAACATCATGGGGCACTACGGAATGCCCTACGTCGACAACGCCTTCCGATGTGCCCGAGATACCGTGGAAAGCCTCAAAAATGACGGGATTGAGAATATCTTTCTCGATTTCCATGCCGAAGCTTCCAGCGAAAAACGTGCGATGCTGATGCTGCTTCAGGGACAAGTGAGCGGCATCATCGGAACCCATACCCATGTCGGAAGCGACGATCTCCAGATTGCTCAGGGGACTGCCTACCTCACCGACATCGGTCTCAGCGGATGCCGTGACAACGTTATCGGGATGGATTCGAATGTTCCGCTGGAGCGGTTTCTCACCGGAATTGCGGGACGGTTCGAAGTCCCCGAAAAATGCCGAAAGATTCTCCAAATCGCCATTATGAATCTCGAAGAGGGAAAATGTACCGAAGCGTTCAAACTCAAAATCTTCGATGACGGCCGTGTGATCCGAACCGATGCGTGGGTGGAAGAGTGATATGAATACTATGAAAAAAATAGATTGCTTCGTTGCACTCGCAATGACGAGCTGTCACTGCGAGGCAAAGCCGTGGCAGTCCATTTTGAGTAAATAAATGGAACTTTCCGATTCTTTCGAACTCTTCAGTGCATTAGAACGTCTTAACCTGTTAGAGAACTCCCCGTTACTGTGGTGGCCGTCGTACGGAACATTTGAGGTCGTCGTCGGTGCACTTCTCACCCAAAATACCCAATGGTCGCGGGTTCAAATTTCTCTCGATAATCTTCGCAATAACGGACTCTTATCTTCCGATGTGTTAGCGCAATGCGATGTTGAGGTATTGATGGAGCTGATCCGCCCGAGCGGATTGTTCAAAGCCAAAGCCCAAAATCTTATCCGCCTTTCCCGTGCTCTGGTTGAAGATTTCGGCGATTTCGAGACTTTTGCCCTAAGCGTAGATCGTGACTGGCTGTTGTCTCAAAAAGGGGTCGGCCCCGAAACGGCGGACTCGATCCTCTGCTATGCCTGTGAGCGTCCCGTGATGGTCGTCGACGCCTACACGGCACGGCTCTTAAAGGCGTTCGGATATGAGTTCGAGAGTTATGATGAGTTGCAGGAGTGGTGCGAAGCAGGAATCAGAGGCTATTTCGATACCGTTCAGCTCCCTGCCGCGTTTGCGCGGTTTCATGGGATGATTGTGGAGTATGTGAAGGGGAATAGTAAGGGGAAAATGGTTACTATAGAGCAAATTAAATGTGCTTAGGATAAATATCATGCGCTATGAAATGGACTGGATAAAACGCCATTATATATATGATAGTCTGGAAAGTAATAAGATTGGTAGTATTTTATATTTTGGTATTATTTGGGCCTCTTTTGAAGATGAAGTATGTCGAAATGTTGCAAATATTAGCCAAAGTCATAATCTTTCTATAAGTTTTGTTAATTCAGCAATACCTGCTCAAAAAGCAAAGCTAACAAAAATTTGGAAATATTTTACTGCACGATATATAGAAAGTAATACTACTAATCAAATTTTTCATGATTTTAAATTTAATGCTAATGATAATAAGCCCTTTGTTCAATATGCTTTACTTAAACAAAATCGTGCAACATACGAAGAAAAGGCAGAAGCAATAATTCGAATAGTTTTTCGATTGAGAAATAATCTGTTACATGGTCAAAAAAATATTGATCTTCTTTACGGTCAAAATGATAATTTTAAGCAAGCTAATATATTATTGACGATGCTTATAGATATGAATATTAGAGTGCCTTTATAACAAATAAGTTAAAAATTTCTTTTTTCATGAAGTAGCAAGCCACATAACAAGAGTAAACAAAATAATATGAAAAAAACTGTAAAATTTAAGAATAAACAAGGGGAAAAGTCCTAATATAAGAAACTTAAAATGTTGTTTTTACTTTAACAATAATTGAGAGGGACTAGTCTTGAAGTTTTATTTTGGATTTTTATTAAGTATTATTGTTAACAGTTTATTAGCCAATGAAGTGAAAAAACTCTCCTCCATCGTCATTCTTGAGACTGAAAAAAATTTAAATCAGTAAAAAAACTCAAAAGACGATTTCGATATATTGAAGATAGTTGTGTAGAGTTTATCAAAGTTTTAAATAATGAAAGAAGGGATTTATATGGCATTAATCAATTGTATTGAATGTGGGAAAGAAATATCAGACAAAGCTAGTGCTTGCCCTCATTGTGGAGCACCAGTTGTACCACTTGAAGTATTAGAAGTTGCTCCACAAAGAGAACTTTCAATAGCGGAAGAAAGAAATCGAATCTATAGGTTACCAGAAAATGAGCGTAAAATAGCAGAAGTGGAGTTAGGAAAGCGAATGATTGCAGAGAATAAATCTGGACCGATTATTATTGGGATAGTAAGTCTATTTACGGTTATTATTTTATACAGTTGTTCGGGAGATAATAGTACAACCACTGAAGTAGCACCAGCAACTACTGAAGATCATTGGGCTGTTGAAAGTGCAGCGAAAGATGCTGTAAAATCAATCTTAAAAGATCCAGAGTCTGCTGAATTTTATGAGCTTAAATATTTTGATACAGCTAATGCCGTGTGCGGGTATGTTAATGCTAAGAATAGTTTTGGTGGTTTAACTGGTAAAACACGCTTTCAGGTTTTTTATACTGACGATTTCCGTGCATTTTTAGATGATGGATCTAGTGAATTTAATAATGGGTGGAATAAAGTTTGCATAGGTATGTAAAATCTCCCTAAGAATTTTTCGGCTACCCTATAGTCGAAGAATAACCGCAGAGACCCATTTGTCTATCTACTTTCGCATTTGCGAAAATCATTCCAATTAAATACTGTCTGCCCTCATATCATACCTAGAGCAAGGTCGCGTGCAGTAGTGCACTAGCGTACCGCCAGCGTTTTGGGGTGAGGGCGCTTTTCTTTTCGTTCTTTTCTTTACTAAAAAGAAAAGGACAAAGAATCAAAACACCTCTTTAACACGTCCCACTTCCCCGCTCATCAACCGTACTTTTATCCCATGCGGATGGTTGGGCGATTTGGTGAGGATATCACGAACTACTCCTTCGGTCAGTTTCCCTGTTCTCTGATCCTCTTTGAGGACGATGCTCACCCGTTTGCCCGACATAATGTTTTTACGCTCTTTCCCGTCCATAATTGATCCTTGCTCTTTGTTTTTATAGGGATTTATAATGGATTTTGAAAAATTATACTGCTCTCTCATTGTCCGATTTTTTGTTTTGTTTGTAGGTAGATTGTTTTAGCAAATTCATAAAACTCTTTTGCCTCTTCGACGGATGGTTTTCCGTTGGGCATCAAGCCGAAATCTCCGGGATAGCGCGATTCGATATAGAGTTCATCAAGGGTATGAAACAGATCGGTATCGTTGCATACAAATTCGGATTTGTTGAGATCGAAGAGTTTATTGAGTGAATGAATTTTCGGGATATTTTCGCCGTTTTCTTCCATCAGTGCTTTAAATGCTTTTTCGATTGCTTGCTGAGAATGAAACGCGACGAGATGGGTAAGATGAGGTTGTGAGAGAATTTGTTCGATAACATCGAGATCATCGGAGGCGGCTTGGAGCCATGCTTGGCTAAGCCGATTCATAGAGTTTGACCCCTTTGGTCGTGATCTCTCTCGAAAATGAGCTATTCATAGCGATAAATTCTCGATGCATCGCTTTGGTATGGACGATCAAATCAGTGGGATGAGTTCGGACAATATTCTCCAACGCTTTTGCAACTTTGAGATAGAGTCGATTTTTTTCGCCCCAGTTTTGAGGGATAAACTCATCATCGGTTACAACATATAAATCAATATCACTGTTTTCCGTAGGCTCACCATAGGCATAGCTCCCGAATAAAACGACCTGTATGGGGTTAAGAGGCGTTAGTTGAGTGATGATTTGATCTTTGAGTGCGTTGGTTAACTTCATGAAAAGATTATAACAGATTTTTGATTTCTCTACGGATAGAACCGCATTTGCATACCCAAAATCAGTATAAACCAAAGGGGAATCATGACGATCGACGTCAATCTACGCCGTGCCGATGAAGTATTTTTAGCCGATATCGAAGAGATCATGGAAGATACGATGGTGCAGATGTTTATCCTCCATCCACAAACGATTTCCGAGATAGAGGAAGCCCAAGAGATCACAGGTGAATATGAGAGTATCTTTTACTCTGTGCCCCTCTCTTTGCAGGATAACGCGGGTAGCAAGTGTGTTGCATATTCCATCCGTCGTGAAGGAGACAGTATGCTACTGCCAACTGAAAAGCCGATTGTAATCGATGCTGAACTATTAAATGATGAGATGATTACGAAACTGAGCGGATCAAGAGGTATTATCCTCAATCCGACTCAGGAGTACAATACGTTAGAGGGATTTTATCTCGCGATGGGTATAGGGAATGTCGGAGCATTTGATAAAGAGGTATTGGCACAGATGAGCATGGACAAAATTCTCCTCCAAAGTACCTATCCTGATCATGGATTCGAAGCGATAACGGATGCGGTCAAAGTGATATCGGATGCGATGTTTCGACCCGAACAAAGCATTATCGCACGGGCAACCAAAAGTTCGCTCGAACTGTTCGGATTTCGGAAAAGCTGAGAAGAATCAATGATTCGATTTGCAATGGTATCATTTTAGCAATGTTGATGTTCGGCGGATGTACCGCCAAAGAGTTTAATGCAGGTGTGGACAATGCGGCAGACGGCGTTGTCCGAGTAATCCGCGGTACCAATAACTAATTTAGCACGCCAATACTTCGATAACGTCCTGTCCCTTCGGCACAAGGCACAAAAAGCTATAGGTCTCATCTCCAAGGGTTTCATAACTGTGGGGTACCCCCGCAGGGATCAGCAAAACATCTCCCGCTCCCGCTTCAATCGTTTTATCTCCGATCACGACACGCGCACGGCCGCTGAGGACATACTGTTCATGCTCTACCGTATTGGTATGCAGAGGCATATGTCCCCCTGCGTCGATCGTGAAATTGCGCATCGCAAAATGGGGAGATTCATCCGGTGAGAGGAGCATTTTCATGGCTACCCCTTTTCCCGCTTTTTGGGGAGCTGCTTGGATAGTATCGATTTGTTTGTGGAGAAACATCATAACCTCGTATTTGTAAATACGTTAGGTTAACATAGAAAAAATATGGTGGAGTTAAAGTGTTGAACTCAATCGCGAAGATTGAGCCATGAGGGAGGATTATCGAAACTGAGTTCACTTTCGTGCCAATCCGTTTTTTCACCGTTACGGGCGTGAAGTTGACCGCCGATAAGAGTGTATTGCAACCCTGTGACATTACTGGTAAGTTTTTTACCCTCTTTTAATGCGCTTAGAACGGCTTCTTTGCTTTCCATGGAGTATTCCTTTTAAATCGGCTCGGAAAAACACCTGCTAGTGTCTTAGTAAAATGATTTTGGAAGAATCTTCCGCATAAATTCGGAAAGCTTGAGAGGATGTAATATCCATTAGAATTGGGCAGAAGAATCTGCCCGGGGAGAGAGTTACAGTGCTGTAACGTTTTCTGCTTGTGGACCTTTGTCACCTTGACCTACTGTGTAAGTCACTTTTTGACCTTCGTCAAGAGAAACACGGCCATAACCAGTGCTGTTGATTTGACGAAAGTGTACGAATACATCTTTTCCGCCGTTATCTTGTTGGATAAATCCAAAACCTTTTTCGCTGTTGAACCATTTAACAGTTCCGTTTAGTACTTCTGCCATAATAAACCCTTTGTGTTGTATATACACTCCGTTTCCGAAGTGGTCGAAAATATAAAGTGGAGTATTCTTATGGTAGATCGTACTGTTAACTAAAGGTCTTCAATAAAAAGCAAACCAAAGATGAAACTCTAAATCATCTTTCAATAGAGAAATTATAGCTGAAAAAAAACTTAATAGCAAGGAAAAATATACATTTAATAAATTCTGCCTTAGAAAGGCAAGCTTTAGTGCCTTAGCGGCGAGCGTAGCCGGAGGGATTTTATTCCTTCGGTGTTTAATTTAGACTTTAGACTGTACGGTGATTTTTGTCGCTTCGAAAAGTTCAGCGGCTTTTTGGATCATCGGCTCTTTCAGCACATCACTGCCGTCAAACTCTTTGACACTGCTCTCATCGCATTGGCTGACGCAGCTTCCGACGCCGATTTCGGCATCTTCGACCATTGAAGCAGGTTCAGGAAAATTTTCCTCCGGCTGTTCCTCCGGAACTTCTGCTGCGGGAGTTTGCGTAGGGAGGGGCGGTTCTTCGGCAGATTTGGTACACCCTTGCGATTTTATCTGGGTGTCAATCCCGTAAATCTCCCGGACAAACTGCCGTATGATTCCGAAACTGTTTTTGAGGAGTTCTTTATCCTCCCCTTCGGCACAGCTTTCCCAAGTAAGGGTACTGTTCTCAAAAGAGAGAAATGTCACGTTGTTTTTAAAACACCCCCCCAGCTCACCATTTCGGTCGCTGATCCGTTCACACAACTGCTCGAAAAGAGATTTTGGTGCCGGAGGAGTCGGGGTGACATGGAGCGTTGGACTCTCGCTTACCGTTACCGCGGCAGCGGCCTTAGTCGGAGCATGGGAGATGCGCGATTCAAGCGATTCGATCATCTCGTCGATCTCTTTGATTTTAAGAGCTTCGATCATTTTAAAGAGGACGAGGCTTACGACAAATCCGCCGTCGGCGTTGATCGCAAAAAGGGTCTTGGCATCGCTGAGAATTCTGAAAAACCGTTCGATGACCAGCGGACTGAACCGGTGATCCCCCTCATACAGCCGTTCTTTGAGATAGGCGATGAGTTCATCCACGACCATCTCGGACTCATAGGCCTCGAGCTCTTGGAGCATGTGGGTCAGAGACGGTCTGTCTTTTGCAAAAATCGCGTCAAAAAGACGGCTGATATAATCAGGATCGAGCAGCCCCAGCATATCGGCAACGGTTTTGACATCCAGAAATCCTTTGGAATAGATGATCGCCTGATCCATAAGGGTCAGAGTGTCACGAAGGCTTCCCGAACCGCTGCGCGCCAAAATATCGAGTGCTTCGGCTTGGTACTCGATGTTCTCCAGATGGAGGATGTGGCTCAGGTGGTGGACGATGTTCGGGTGGCTGATCCGTTTAAACCGAAAGTGTTGAGTACGGCTCAAAATGGTCGGCGGAAGTTTCAGTGGATCAGTCGTCGCGAGGATGAATTTGACGTATTCGGGCGGCTCTTCAAGGGTTTTAAGGAGGGCGTTATGGGCCTCTTTCGTGAGCATGTGTACTTCGTCGATGATAAAGATTTTTATTTTGGCGCTGGCAGGGCGGTATTTGGTGTGTTCGATCAAATCACGGATATCATCGATCTTGCGGCTGGAAGCAGCGTCCATTTCGATGATGTCGATATGACGCCCTTCATTCGCCATGACGCAGTGGCTGCACACATCGCACGGGGCGGAGGTGGGGCCGCTTTCACAGATGAGCGATTTGGCAAATATCCGGGCGGTCGAGGTTTTACCCGAACCGCGAAGTCCTGAGAAAAGATAGGCGTGGGAGAGCCGTTTGGAATCGAGGGCAAGGGAGAGGGTTTGGGAGATACTCTCCTGTCCGATAAGCTCTTCGAAACGTCGGGGACGGTATTTTAACGCTAAGACTTCGGATGTGCCCAATTGAGACCTCTTTAATTTTATGTAAGTTATTTTACGCACTTTTTCAAAAAGAGTGCGTAAATACCACTAAACTTCTCAAAAACGTAGTTTTTGTAGCTTTAGGGGATTGCAAAGGACTTTAGTCCTTGCCACTAAAACGGATGTATTCGTTTTAGTGCGTAATATCAATTGTGTGAGAGAGTTTACCGTGGTTACGATAAATTTTAGATTACAGTGACAGCCACTCTTTGGCGACACGGCGGAGCCCTTCGGGATTTTCGGAGGCGAAAAATTTGAGGCTGGTGTGTTCAAAACGTTTCGTAAAATCGTAGTGACTTTCCAGATATTCGACAATCGCTTCCCCCGAGTGGATGAGCGAACTTTGTCCTGCGAAATAGGTATCAATCGCTTGGGCTACAAGGGGAAAATGGGTACATCCGAGGATAATCGCATCGGGCGTTTTTTCCAGGTTGCCGAAATAGTGGCGGAGGGCACTTTGGAGCACTTCCCCTTCATACAGCCCCTCTTCGACGATAGGGACGAGAAGGGAGGTCGCAATGGCACTGAGATTTTTGTATCCTAACTCGTGCAGCCCTTTCTCATAGGCTCCCGATTTGACGGTTGCTTTGGTTCCCAGAATGAGGATGTTCGCATCCGTATCGGGGACGGCATTTTTAAGGGCCAAGACTCCCGGATCGACGACGCCGATAACGTCACAGTCGCTTTGTTCTCTCATCTCGTCGAGAGCATAGGCACTGACGGTATTGCACGCGGTGATCAACAGATCGATTTCAAAGTTTTTGAAAAATTCGAGGGCTTCGAGAGAGTAGCGGATGATGGTATTTTGATCTTTGACCCCGTAAGGGACACGGGCGGTATCGCCGAAGTAGATGATCTCTTCGAAGAGTTTGTGCTCCAACAGCGACTTGACGACACTCAGTCCTCCGACACCGCTGTCAAAGACCCCGACTCTCATCTTATTTGCTTGACTCGTTCATGCTGTCAAGAAACTCGATATTCGATTTGCTTTTGAGCATGGTGTTGTAGAGGAAGCGGAGCGCTTCGACTTCGTCTTCTTGCTTATGCAGCATCGAGCGAAGGACAAATACTTTTTGCAATACTTCCGGCCCGAGGAGAAGTTCCTCTTTTCGGGTTCCCGATTTGAGGATATCGATGGCCGGGAAGATACGGCGATCGGAGATTTTACGGCTGAGGACAATTTCGGAGTTACCGGTCCCTTTGAACTCTTCGAAAATAACCTCGTCCATACGGCTTCCCGTTTCGACGAGGGCAGTCGCGATAATGGTCAAACTGCCGCCGTTTTCGATATTACGCGCCGCACCGAAGAACCGTTTCGGTTTGTGGAGGGCGTTTGCGTCAACCCCACCCGAGAGGACTTTTCCCGAACTCGGTGTAACGGTGTTGTACGCACGTGCAAGACGGGTGATCGAGTCGAGAAGGATCACGACGTCTTTGCCGAGCTCGACGCGACGTTTTGCCCGCTCAATCACCATTTCAGCGACTTTGACGTGGTTTTTCGCCGGTTCGTCGAAGGTTGAACTGTATACTTCTCCTTTGACGGAGCGCTCCATGTCGGTAACCTCTTCGGGACGCTCATCAACGAGGAGAACCATAAGTTCTACTTCAGGGTGGTTGTTGGTGACACCGTGAGCAATCTCTTTCATCAATTCCGTTTTACCTGAACGTGGAGGTGCAACGATGAGTCCGCGCTGTCCTTTACCGATAGGGGCGAACAAATCCATCATCCGGCCGGTGAGTTTGGTCGGCTGGTATTCGAGTTTGATCTGCTCTAAGGCATAAAGAGGGGTGAGATTTTCAAAGAGGGGACGCTTTTTTGACTCTTCAGGCGGGAGGTAGTTGATCGCTTCGACTTTGAGGAGGGCGTAGTAGCGTTCCTGGTCTTTCGGCGCACGCACCTGCCCGGTAACGATGTCCCCGTTACGAAGGGCAAAACGGCGGATTTGAGTGCTGGAAACATAGGCATCGTGCATCGAATCACTGAAGCTCTGGTCGACGGCACGTAGAAAGCCGTATCCGTCTTGCATGATCTCCAAAATACCGGTAAAGAGGATGAATCCCCCTTGTTGAACCTGTGTTTTCAGGATTTCAAAAATCAAATCTTGGCGTTTGAGTTCGTTCGGGTCTTCAATGTTTAATGACGCGGCAATCTCGAGGAGATCTTCAAGCTTTTTGGTACGGAGTGCTTCGATGGTAAAGCCGTCAACCGGGATGTGGGTACGGTTTTTCGAGTTGTTTCGAGGAGTTTTTGCGGTATCGCTCATGCGTAGAATGCCTTAAAGTGTGTGGATTTAATCGGCGAGTTATAGGTGAGATGTCATTGACAGGTCATTGTTTTGTTCCGACATTATAAACTATAGCGAAGCAGGTTGTCAAGAAAAGCGATTTTTATCGGCGGGGGTGCATTAATAAAATTTGAGATTGAGTTTGAGGGCGACCATGCTCCCTTGCGTCATGAAGTCGAGTATAAAATAGGGGTGGCGGTAATAAAGCATCGGCATAAATGCGATACCGCTGTTCTTTTTCCCCTCGGTACATTCGACGGATTGCAAACCATCGAAACAATACCCCTGCTGATATCCGACGACTCCATAAATGCCGAAAGGCCCGACAACGTCATACCGATACCCCAAAGCAACAATGTCGGTCGTTTTGTGACGTGAGTTGATAAAGTGGAGATACGCGAGGGTATAGCGTTGATCGAGCACCGCTTCCGCCCCGAAGGCATCATGGTTTTCGTTATAACTCTCGCCCCCTTCGTCGGTACCGAAATGGTGCGATACCATCCCGAGGGTTGCGTACAAATCAATCTCTTTCCCTTCAATCGAGGAAAGGAGCAAGAGGAAAATGAGAAAGAATTTCATACGGTAGATTTTATCTGAAAAATTGGAAAATATTCGGCATTTCGGAAGATGTGAACACTTTTTGCTATGCATTCTCTAATAGTATCCATAAACATATTTCAAAAGGTTCAGCTTGCTCGATTTTTTTAAAAAGAAAACCGAAGAAACTCCTGTAGCCAAGGTGGCGGTAGAGACTCCCCGAGATTTTACCAATTCGATCGGCATGGAGTTTCTTTATATCGACGGCGGAGAGTTTACGATGGGTCGTAATCCGCAGTATAATGAAGGGGGCGATGTCGAATCCCCCGCCCATACCGTTAAAATCGGAGGATTTTGGATCGCTAAATACCCTGTGACACAAGAACAATATTTCAAACTGACCCGTGTCAACCCTTCGTATTTTAAAAACGATAAGGTAGAAGAGGAGAGTTCACGCCGCCATCCGGTCGAACAGGTAAGCTGGTTTGATGCCAAAGCCTATGTCGAACTCCTCAACCGCTATGAGGGGAAAACGCGCTTTTATGCTCTCCCGACCGAAGCACAGTGGGAATATGTCACCAAAGCAGGGGGAAATACCCGATTCACTTTCGGGGATTCCGAAGCAATGCTCGATGATTACGCCATTTACGAGTACAGCTCCAACGGAAGGACGGCTGTTGTGGAGAGCAAAGCCCCCAACCGGTTGGGAATTTATGGATTGCTGGGGAATGTATGGGAGTGGTGTGAGGACGATTTTTTTGCCAACTATAGCCATGCTCCCAGCGACGGAAGTCCTCGCATCGGCGGAGCCGAGGGGGAATCGTTTAAAGTACGGCGGGGGGGAAGTTATAAAACCGGTTATCTCTGTCTGCGCAGTGCATTCCGAGGATATTCACGCCCTGATTTTGCGTCGAACGATATCGGGTTTCGCCTCGTCATTAACGGGGATCCGCTGAAGTAAAGTCTCCACTTTCATAAAGCCATTTCCCGTTTACTTTTAAAAAGCGGCTTTTTTCACATAACAGGCCGCTGTCCAAAGTCGCTTCAAAAGTGACAAACGCTTCCTCTTCTCCGTCGATAAACGTACGAATTTTTAATCCTAAAAAGCGGGTTGTTTCCGAAAAATGCAGAATTCCCTCTTTCCACTGGTCTCTTTGTTCTGAATAATCGGGATTGTCCGGATGGGTGCTTTGCATAATGTACTCTGCCAAGGCGAGGGCAAAAGCGCTGTAGCGCGACCGCATCAGTTTGAGGGCATTGGAAGGGAGAATTCCTTTATGATAGGGCTGGCAGCATTTTTTGTATTTTTCGCCGCTGTGGCAGGGGCAGGGGGCATTGGGTGATATTTTCATGCCGTATCTTACAAAATGACATCTTTTTAACCTCTTAGCCGAGCTAAGCTATAATGACAGCATGATCTATGAACTTATTACTTTAATCAGCATTAGCGCTGCGGGCGCATTGGCATGGCAATACGGCCGTACACGTCAGGAGAGTGCGTTATGGCAATCCCAAGCCGTTCAGCTTCAAGAAGCACTGAACCAAGAACACGCGCTGCGCGTTGAGCAGCAAGCGAAAAGCGAAGCACTTCGGAGCGAGTACCATACGTTGGAACGTGATTACGCGGTGCTTCATACGCGACACGAAGAATCGGCGCGCGCCTACGAGGAGAAACTTAGACTCCTCGATGAGGCCAAAGAGCAGATGAAAATCCAGTTTGAACAGCTCGCGGCTCAGATTTTCGAGCAAAAAGCCAAAACCTTTGATGAAGCGCATACCAAAGGGCTTGATCTCCTCCTCAAACCGTTTCGCGAACAAATTTCCCAGTTTGCGACGCAGAGCAAGGAGCAGTTTATCCACGATGCGAAAGAGCGGCAAAGCATCAAAGATGAGATACTCCGCCTCAAATCGCTCAATGAGCGGCTCAGCCAGGATGCCATCAATCTTACCCAAGCGCTGAAGGGGGAGAATAAAACCCAAGGAAACTGGGGAGAGATCGTTTTGGAACGGATTTTGGAGGAATCAGGTCTGCGGGAGGGGCATGAGTATGACATCCAAAGCACCCTCAGCGACGAAGAGGGAAAAAAATTCCGCCCCGACGTGATCGTCCATTTGCCGCAGAACAAAGACATCATTATCGACTCAAAAGTCTCTCTCGTCGCGTACGATGCCTTTATCCGTGCCGAAAATGACGAAGAACGCTCCCATGCCCTCAAACAGCATCTTCTCTCCATCCATGCCCATATCAAAGGGCTGAGCTCTAAACGGTACGAACAGCTCAGCGGCGTACGGACTCTCGATTTCGTGTTGCTGTTTATGCCGATCGAGGGGGCATTTCTTCTCGCGCTGGAACAGGACAATACCTTTTTCAAAACGGCCTATGAACAAAATATTGTTGTTGTTTCCCCTTCAACACTTCTCGTAACCCTTCGAACCATTGAGCATATCTGGCGAAGCGAGTATCAAGAACGCAACGCCAAAGCGATCGCCGAATCGGCCGAAGCACTCTATGAAAAGCTCGTGGCGTTTGTGGAAGATATGGAGAAAATCGGCGATCAGCTGAGTAAAACCCAAAAAAGCTATGAGGGTGCGATGAACAAACTCTCTACCGGAAGAGGAAACCTGATCCGTCGTGCCGAGGGGATGCGAAAACTGGGGTTAAAGCCGAAAAAAGGGTTGCCCCCGTCGTTGACGGAGGGGATTATGGATGAGGAATTTTAACTTTTGAGTTGAGCAAGGCACCGATCAGAAGCATCAGAGCCAAAACACCCATCCAGCTGATAAAAGGGGCGGAGAGATAGGTAAGCCAGAGTAAAATGGCTCCCAGCGGTGTAGGAACACCTGTAAAATATTTTGCCACTTCTCCCGCATCGGCGTTGATGTTAAACTGGATCAGCCGACGAAGCCCGCTAATGACATAATAAATCGATCCCACAGCCGCCGCGATCAGCGAGGCTCCTTCCAACTGCGAATAGATCGCCTGAAAAATCAAAAATGTCGGTACCAATACAAACGAAAGAAAATCGGCAAAGGAGTCGAGTTGAATTCCAAATTCATTCGAGAGGGAATATTTGCGGGCAATTTTGCCATCAAAGATATCAAAGGCTCCGCCGATCCATGCCAATACAATCGCATAAACGAAATTATTCTGAGTAATGAAATAGGTAGCGAGTAAACCGGCGGTAATATTAACCATCGTAAAAAGATTCGCGAGATTGAAATGACTCGTAGATCGCCATAAAAATTGCATGTGTGCTCCATCTGTCTAAGACTAGTATAGTTTCGACATTATAACGAAATTAAAAATAGGGTACCTAATAATGAAAAGTATTATCAATATTAAGCACTACCTAAGTTGTGTCTCACTATGATTCCTATTAATTAATAATGCATATCAAAATAAGAATCATCTTTTGGTTTTAAAGAGGAACAAATGAAAAAAAGTGTTGCACTGAGTTTGTCCGTTTTCGCTGTGTTGAGTGCCAATGAAATGGATGAAGCGTTTGCGGCAGGAAAAGTGGGCGGGAATATCCGCACGGTGTACGTAAATCAAAACAATGCATTGGCAACCGATACCGATACGACAGCCATCGGCGGAATTTTGAAATATGAAACGGCGGCAGGGATGGATCTTAAACTGGGGATCGGTGCGTATGTCTCTCAAAAAATTGGTTTTGCGAGCGGCCGCGGCGATCACCTGAACTACGATCTCCTCAGTGTTGAGAACGGCTCATTCGCCTATATCGGAGAAGCATATATGGATTACACGGTCTTTGACGTTACGCTGCGTGCGGGGCGTCAGTCAATAGACTCACCGTTTGCCGATACGGATGATATCCGGATGGTTCCCAACAGCTTTGAAGCAGGGATGGCAATCTATCGCGGCATCGAGAAGGCAACACTGGTCGGGGGATATATCAAACGGTGGGCAGGGTACGATTCGGGGGGTGACATTTCAACTTTCAAAAAACTGGATGCCGATTATGAGACAGGTGTCACAGGGGAAAGCAAGGGGGCTGTTGTTTTGGGAGTTATGAATGAAAGTATCGAAAATTTGGCGTTGCAAGGGTGGTTTTATGGTGTTGATCAGGTAGCGGATCTGTATTATGCCGATGGAACCTACACCATCTCTTTTGGCGAAAGGGTGGGACTGGAAGTGAGCGGACAATACGCCGGCTTCGATGAGAAAGCCGGCAGCGGCATCGATGGAGAGGTCTATGGAGTGGGTGCGCGGTTCGATGCCGGAACGGTGAGCGTCGGGGCTGCGTACAATCGCGGGAGCAATCATGAGGGGAAAGCGGCGACGAACGGATTCGGCGGCGGACCCTATATGACTTCGATGGAAGAGATGACGATAGAGGGGATGAATGATGCGAAAGCTTATCAGCTGAGTGCGCAGATGGATATGGGGTTTGTCGGGATCGAAGGGGGAACCATAAGCGCAATGTTCGGTGATTTTAAAAGTACCCCTTCGGAGTTGAGAATCCAAGAGATTGATATGATTGCAACCTATGCACTGGATGAAGCGATCAGTGCGGATATCAGTTACGCCAGGATCGAGGATAAAAGCAACAACGGCAGTGCGGATACCGGATACAATCGTTTCTTAGCACGTCTGAGTTATAATTTTTAAATAGGAAGATGAGAATGGAAAGGATTACAATGACGCTTCTCAGCGCCTGCAGCCGCGGGGGGATTGCAACTGTGGTAAAAATTAACGCTACCGGACCGCTTAAACAGCGTCTGATTTCATTTGGATTAATGAAAGGGGCTGAGGTGAAAATGCTCGAATGTTCACCCGCCAAAAGCACCTTTGAGATTAAAATCGGCAACGTCAGCATCGCTCTGCGCCGCGAAGAAGCTGAGCTGATCGAGGTATCCGATGTCCGCTAAACCCATCACCGTTGCTCTCGTAGGGCAGCCCAACGTCGGTAAAAGTATGCTGATCAATTCGATCGGCAATGCGCGGCTCCATGTGGGGAATTTCACGGGTGTGACGGTTGAAAAAACAATCGTCACGTTCGAACATAAAGGGTATGAATTCAGCGTCGTGGATCTTCCTGGTACCTATGCGTTCACTGACTACTCAATCGAAGAGAGGGTTACCCATGACTTTCTTTGCAATGAATCGTATGATCTTATCATCAACGTTCTCGATTCCACTAATATGGAGAAAAATCTTCAGCTCACCGCCGAACTGATGACCATGAGTAAAAAAATGGTCATTGCTCTCAATATGTCGGATGAGGCGGATCGAGAGGGGATTGAGATTAACGCCCCGTATTTAACCCAATTGATGGGGATTCCGTGTGTTCGCGTTTCAGCGGCGGCAAAAACGGGTCTGGAAGAGCTGATGGAATCGGTGATCAGCGTCCATGAAGCTCCTTACCAGGAACAAAAGCTGATTTTTAGCGAATCGGTCGAAGAGGAAATCGAGGCGATCACTGAGTATCTCAACCGTCATAAATTCAAAGCGTTGATCTCCAACCGCAACATTGCGATCAACTTGCTGCAAAAAGAGAAAAAGACCTATCGCGTATTGCATGACAACCCGATCTGGACGGAACTGCAGCCGATGTTGATCGAAGCGGATCGGCATATTCTCCTCCATCATGATACCGACGACATGAAAGAGGCATTTGCCGAAGAGTACCTCTCCTACAATCGGGGGATTATCACCGAGGCGGTGAAGGTCAAACCAAAAGCGCCTGAGAAAAAAACGACAACGGAAAAGATTGACAGCGTCCTGATCCACCCCGTGTTCGGAATTCCGATTTTCCTCTTCTTTATGTGGGGATTGTTTCAGCTCACGTTTGAGATCGGTTCCATTCCGATGGATTGGATTGATGCGTTTTTTATCTGGTTCGGCGAGGTGGTCGGATCAACGATCGGGAATGAGGAAATCCGTTCGCTTATTGTGGATGGGGTGATTGCGGGGGTGGGAGCAGTGGTGCTCTTTGTCCCCAATATCGTTATTTTGTTTGTAGGGATTGCACTCCTCGAAGCGACGGGGTATATGTCGCGGGTCGCATTTTTGCTGGATGGTTTTTTCCACAAATTCGGTCTTCACGGACAGTCGTTTATCCCCCTTGTAACGGGATTCGGGTGTTCCATTCCGGCGTATATGTCGGCACGCATCCTTAAAAATGACCGTGACCGGTTGCTCACCCTCTTTGTTATCGGCTTTATGAGCTGCGGGGCGAGATTGCCGGTTTATGTCCTTTTTACGGGAGCCTTTTTCGGGCCTGAGATGGCGGGGAACGTTTTGTTCGGGATTTATATCCTGGGGGCGATGATCGGTTTGGTGGCGGCAAAGGTACTGAAAATGACTGCGTTTAAAGGCTCCGATGAGCCGTTTGTCATGGAAATGCCCAAATACCGGCTCCCTTCGGTGAAGCTTATTTGGCATACGGTGCTGACCAAAACAATGATGTATTTGAAAAAAGCGGGGACGTTTATCGCCGCCGCGTCGATGCTCGTATGGTTTTTGAGTGCGTATCCCAAAGACGGTTCATTGAATGCCGTATATGCGGCGAAAATTGAGGTTGCCGCATCGAAAGAAGAGAGGATAGTACTGGAAAACAGACTCGCTGAAGAGCAGCTTTCTCAAAGTTTTCTCGGGCGCATCGGTCATGTCATTGAACCGGTATTCGAACCGCTTGGATTTGACTGGAAAATGGCAGTGGCCTTGCAAACGGGTCTGGCTGCCAAAGAGGTTGTTGTTTCGACGCTTGGGGTATTGTATTCATTGGGAAGCGATGCAACCGCAGAGGACAAGACACTGATGGAGGCCATCAGTTCCCAAATTCCGTTGGCTTCGGCAGTGGCGTTTATCGTGGTGATTATGACCTATCTGCCGTGTCTGGCGGCTTCGGTTGTTTTTACCCGTGAAGCGGGGGGGATCAAATATTTCGGCTATTTGTTCCTCTTTACGACGATTGTCGCCTATGCGCTGGCATTTGTCGCGTATCATTTGACATTGTGGCTGAGTTAGGGATTGTTTACCCACACTTCGTTACAATACTACTATGAGTAAAATATTAATGATAGAAGATGATCTCGAGCTTGCCGAGATCCTCACCGAATTTTTAGAACAGTACGATTTCCAGGTCACGACGGAAGATGATCCGTTCAAAGCATTGAGCATTCTCAAACTTGAAAAATTTGATGCGGTAATTTTGGATTTGACATTGCCGGGAATGGATGGGTTGGAGGTGTGCGAGGCGATCCGTGCACGCCAAAACATCCCCATCATCATCTCCTCGGCTCGGTCCGACGTCACCGATAAGATCAATGCCCTGGAATTGGGTGCCGATGATTATCTTCCAAAACCGTATGATCCCAGAGAACTTGAAGCCCGTATCCATTCGGTACTGCGCCGATATGATGCGGCTTCCGAACTCGCTTCCGAGAGTGCGTGTGATTTTAAACTCAATGAATCCGCGATGCAGATCAGTTATAAAAATCGCCCTCTTGAACTCACGAATGCCGAGTATGGAATTTTGGCACACATGATTAAAAAACAGGGGATGGTCGTGTCGCGTGAAGATCTGATTCACAATGTAAGCGCGATCAACGAAGACTCCTCCAATAAAAGCATTGATGTCATGATGGGCCGCATCCGTAACAAACTCGGTGATAAAACCCTGATCGAATCGATTCGCGGTATCGGGTATAAACTTCTCAAATAATGATCAAAAATAATGCCGTTTTAGCAACCGTTGCATTCGCCCTCGTCGTTACGGTGACGAGTGTGAGCTATACGTTTTACCAACTTTATGAAACCAATCGTGCGAAACATATCGACAATATTTTTTCCAAACACTCTTTGATCAGTCAAATCTACCATACGTATTTAATCAAACAGATATCGCCGCCGATGTTTGAGGCAAATCTGGCCTTGTACGATCTCAACGAAATTATGGAGGAGGAAGCGTACGAAACCATCATTCGTGAGGGGAAAATTCTTAAAACCGACGGTACGACGGACCCGTATAACTCTCCTTCCGATTTTTCTGAGTTTCCCCGTATCCCTTTGGACTCGCATCCGATCATCACCTCGATGATCGAATATCGGGGAAAAATTTTCTTTTGGGTTGAATCTTCCCGTCACAGCGTATTGCTGGAAGATCAAAGCAGCCAAGCGTATAGCGGTGTCAACCTCCTTTCAGCCTATGGGACGATTATGACGATCTTGATCGTGTCGTTTGCGCTGATTATTTATCGTTTACGCCCTTTGCGCCGTTTGAGAAAACAAATTGCCCGTTTCGGAGAAGGGGACATGGGGGTCCGCTTTCGTATTGCAGGATCCGATGAAATTGCGTTGATCGCGAATGAACTGGATACGACCCAAAATAAAATCCGTTCTCTTATCGAATCGCGGACCCTTTTTTTACGCAATATTATGCATGAGCTTAAAACCCCGATTGCCAAAGGCCGCATTGCGGCAACAATGCTCAGTGATGAAAAACAGCAGGTCCGATTTGAGGGGATTTTTGAACGGTTGGAATCGCTAATCGGCGAATTCGCCCTTATCGAAGAGATTACGTCGGGAAACCAGCATCTGGAGAAAAAAGAGTATCGGCTGGTGGATATCATCGACGGTGCCGTTGATTCGGCGATGGTTGATTATGATTCGGTGGTCTGTGATGTCGATACCTCCATCAAAATGGAGGTTGATTACCGCCTCTTTGTGACGGCGGTAAAAAACTTGATCGATAACGCGATTAAATACTCCCCCGACAAAAAAATGGAGATAACGGTAAAAGGAAAGGAAATTTTCTTTATCAACTCCGGTGAACCGCTCAAAAAACCGCTCAGCTATTACATCGAACCCTTTACCAAAGATCATCCGACGAAAGACAGCTTCGGGTTAGGGCTCTACATTGTCGATGCAATTTTGAAAGAGCATGATTATGTGCTGGCGTATGAACGCAGAGGGAACCGCAACTGCTTTATCCTTGTCCCCGTAAAACCCTCCAAAAGGAACCATAAATGAAAAAAATCCTCATCAGTAACGACGACGGATACGAATCTCCCGGGCTTTTGGCTCTGATCGAGGCGCTGGAAGGACTTGCCCAGATTACCGTAGTCGCCCCCTCGACCGAGAAATCGGCATGCGGCCATTCACTGACTCTGACACGACCGCTTAGTTTTATCAGTGTCGGAGACGATTTTTATAAGTTGGATGACGGTACCCCGAGCGATTGCATCTACCTCGCCTTGCATTCGCTTTTCGAAGATTCCAAACCTGATCTCGTCATCAGCGGAATTAACAAAGGGTCGAATATGGGCGAGGATATCACCTACTCCGGTACCGCGGCGGCGGCAATGGAAGGGGTGTTGCAGGGAGTCCCTTCCATCGCGATCTCCCAAGTCATGGATTTTACCGAACCGATGGGCGATTTTGCTCTGGCTAAAAGTGCGATTCGGGCACTGGTGACCAAGATCTTCGACGGAGAGTTCCCGTTGAACCACCGTGAATTTTTAAACGTTAACATTCCGTACGGGGTGGAAGAGTTGCAATGGTGCGTCACGTATGCCGGATACCGTTATTATGCCAATGATGCCCATTTGCATCGCAATCCGCGGGGGATGGAATATTATTGGCTCGGGCTTCACCCTTTGGAGTTTAAAGCAAGAGAACACGGGGCGGGGCTATGTGATTTTGAAGCAATAGCACAGGGGATGGTCTCAATTACCCCGGTACATCTGGATATGAGTGCCTACCACTCGATGAAAAAACTGCAGGAGTGGCTGTGAGACATACCCGCACCCGACTGGTATTTGGAGAAGATGCGCACGAGAAACTCCAAAATGCAAAACTGTTGCTCCTCGGTGTCGGCGGAGTCGGGAGCTTTTGTCTCGATTGCCTTTACCGTTCCGGAGTACGTGATATTACAATCGTCGATTTTGACCGCTATGACCTGACTAACCAAAACCGCCAAATGCATTCGGAGCTGCACGAAGGGGAGCTGAAAGTCGAAGCACTCAAAACGCATTATCCCGAAGTGATCGCCATTGCGGAGAAAATCACCCCCGAATGGGTCGAAGCATTTGATTTCGAGCCGTATGATCTCGTCCTTGATGCGATCGACGATATGCGTGCCAAACTTTCTCTGATCCAAAAATGCTATCCCAAACTCATTTCCTCGGTCGGTTCAGCCAAACGGCTTGACCCGACAAAAATCGAAGTACGCTCCATCTGGAAGACCGAGGGGGACCCTTTCGCCTCCAAAATTCGCAATGAACTGCGAAAACGAAAGTTCAAAGGCGATTTTAGCTGTATCTGCAGTTCCGAGCTCCCCCGAATCAAAGAAAAAGGGAGTTTTGTCGCCGTAACGGGGGGCTTTGGACTCGCGATGTGCTCGTTAGCATTACGGAGAATAAGTTCTTAATCATTGACTGCTTCAAACTTAATTTGAAAGATACGGGCAACATCCCTATGGGAGCGCTTTGCTTGTTTTGGGGGTTGCAAGGGACATTTGTCCCTGCCACTTTGCGGGCTTTGCCCGAAAAGTGCGTCATATAAAGTGGTATAATGTCTTACTATTATTTTTTCGGAGCACACTGTGGAACAAAAAGAACCGATGACGAAATATGGGTTTCAGCGATTATCCGATGAGCTGAATACCCTTAAAAATGTTGATTTACCGGCGGTAAATGTCGAGATTGACCGTGCCAAAGAGTACGGTGATCTAAAAGAGAACTCCGAGTACCATGCCGCGCGTGAAAAACAAGCCTTTATTGGTACCCGCATCGCAGAGCTCGGGGATGTGATTTCGCGTGCGCAGATTGTCGATCCCAGCGAGCTTGAACACGCCCGTGTCAGTTTTGGTTCGACCGTAGTGTTGTGTGATCTTGCTACCGATCAGGAAGTGACCTATACGATCGTCGGCGGATGTGAGAGTAATCCGGAGCAAGGGTTAATCTCTTTTAACTCACCTTTGGCGAAACAGCTTCTGGGGCGTGAAGAGGGGGACGAACTCAACGCAAAACTCCCCGGAGGAACAAAAAACTTCGAAGTATTGGAAGTCAAATATCAGGAGATTGTGTTTGAATCGCATTAATGTCGGTATCATCGGAGTCAGCGGTTATACGGGTGCTGAACTCGTTAAGATGCTTATTTCCCATCCGATTTTCAATCTCGTCTATTGCGCCAACACCGAAGGCTCTACTACCGTTGCAGAGCTTCATCCTGCGCTCATGGGCGTATGCTCTTTGGCGGTAGAGAAAGTCGATATGGAGCGTGCAGCCCAATCGTGTGAATTGGTCTTTTTGGCACTTCCCCATAAAACGGCGATGCAGACGGCAAAAGGGCTGTTGGATCGAGGAATAAAAGTCGTCGATCTCTCCGCCGACTATCGTCTGAATCAGGAAAATTACGAAGCATTTTATTGTGAACATGAGGATCTGGATAATCTCTCACATGCGGTCTATTCGATTCCGGAACTCCATGGTAGTGTTGCACACGGGGCAAAACTCATCGCCAACCCCGGGTGTCATGTCACCGCATCGTTGATGGCATTGGCTCCGTTTCTGGATCAGATCGATTTAAGCCATCCGATTTTTATTGATTCGAAAACGGGTGTTTCGGGTGCGGGGAAATCACCTTCACCCACCGTTCATTATGTCAATGTCAATGACAACATCAACTGCTATAACATCATCAAACATCGCCATGCTACCGAGATCGAACAGCACGCATCGGCTTTATGCGGGAATAAGGTAGAGGTAACCTTCATCCCCTCCCTCGTTCCGATGACGCGGGGGATGCTGGCTTGTGTATATGCAACGTTGAAAACGAATTGCGATCCGCTCTCGTCGATGGAAACGTTTTATCAAAACAAACCGTTTGTCCGTGTCCGTAACGCACCTCCACATACCAAAATGACCTCCGGGACCAATTTTGCCGATGTGTATGCTGCCCGTCACGGGAATGCTTTGGTGGCGATGTGTGCGATCGACAATCTGATGCGCGGCGCGAGTTCGCAGGCATTGGCCAATGCCAATATCATGATGGGGTTGGACGAAACCCTCGGTATTCCGAAAATAGCCTATGTCCCTTAAAACGCTTCAAACGGGTGCGATTTTAATTGCGGACGCCCATTGCGCCCCGTGGCGTACCCCCTTTATCGACTTTCTTCGTGCGATTGAATCGGGTGAAATTAAAACGCCTCAACTCATCTTGATGGGGGATGTGTTTGATATGCTTTATGGTCCCATACCCAGCACGTATGGCTATAACACTGAGGGGCTTGAGCTTCTAAACCGTCTCTCTGAACAGCTGGAAATTATCTATTTAGAGGGGAATCACGATTTTTTGATTGCCGGGTTGCTCCCTCGCGTTGACGTTATCCGGCGTGAACAGCAGCCGTTTCTGATGACGTATGAAGGGAAAAATATTGCCCTTTCGCACGGCGACAGCGCTATGGGATGGGGGTATGAAGTTTATACGGTGCTGATACGCAACCGAGGTATATTATCCTTTCTTCGCACTATCGATACTCTTGGTGGCGGTTTTATCGTCTCATGGCTGGAAGGGCAGATGAAACAAAAAAAACATTGCCGCCCTATCCACCATTTTGAAAAGATTATCGAAGAGAGGTTGTGCGCTCTCAAACTGGATTTTGTCGATGTTTTGATTGAGGGGCATTTTCACCAAAATAGGGTGTTTATGCTGAACGGTTTGCAGTACATCAACCTCGGCGCTTTTGCTTGCAATGAAAGATACTTTACTGTACAATCAATCCAAAATCAGCCGTTATTGCACGATGCAGTTTTTCGTAAGGAGCCCCATGAAGGGACAAGGTAACGTTTTAAAAATCGGCACAAATGAGATGGAACTGGTCGATTTCCGTATTTTCAAACGCGAAGGCGATGAGATCTATGAGGGGATATATGGAGTCAATGTTGCGAAAGTCCGCGAAATTATCCAGTTTCCTAAATTAACGGAATTACCGGGGACCCCTCCGTTTATTGAGGGGATTTTCGATTTGCGCGGTGTCGTCATTCCTGTGGTGAATCTCGCCAAATGGATGGGGATAGATGCACCCGAGGAGATGGCGAGAGAGTCACGGGTGATCATTACCGAATTTAACAATATTGTCATCGGCTTTGTCGTTCATGAAGCCAAACGGATCCGCCGTATCAACTGGAAAGACATCGAACCGGCCTCTTTTGTCTCTTCCCAAGGGGGATTAGACGGCTCTAAAATAACCGGAGTAACCCGTATCGAAGACGAGGCGGTTCTTTTGATTCTGGATTTGGAGGGGGTTGTCCAAGAACTTGGTCTCTATCAACCCTCAAGAGGTAAACTGGAAGAGGGTAAATATCGTTTTAGCGGACATGTTTTACTGCTTGATGACAGTGCTACGGCCCGACGTATTATCAAAGAAGCGTTGGAACAGATGGGCTTTAATGTGATCGAAGCGACGGATGGACAGCAAGGGCTTCGCATTTTGGAAGATCTCTATAATGCATACGGCGTTCAGTTATCGTCTGAACTTCGTCTGATTGTATCCGATATCGAGATGCCGTTGATGGACGGATTCCATTTCGCGGCGAACGTCAAATCGGATGAGCGCTTTAAGATGATTCCGATTGTCTTTAACTCTTCCATCAGTGATCATTTCAGTGAAATGCGTGGAAAAGATGCGGGCGGAGAGGCTTATTTGGTCAAATTTGATTCGAATTTATTTTATGATGAAGTAGCGCGTGTCGTACGCGCTCATATTCAATAGGGGTTAGGCAATGGATGAATTTCAAGAGATATTACAGGATTTTTTGATTGAGTCGTTTGAACTGATCGAACAGCTTGATCAGGATCTTGTCGAACTCGAATCGAGACCCGATGATTTGGATTTACTGAATCGTATTTTTAGGGTTGCCCACACGATTAAGGGTGCCAGTTCATTTTTAAACTTCGATGTTTTAACCCATTTGACGCATCATATGGAAAATCTGCTCAATATGGCACGTCACGGAGATTTGGTTATCGATGCGGATGTGATGGACGTTATTCTAGAATCGATCGATTTGATGAAAGCGTTGTTGGTACGGATACGGGACAGCGGCGCCGATGCCGGTTTGGAAGTAGGCCAATGTGTCGAGCGTTTGGACGCCGTTGCCAACGGTACCCCTCTGAGCAGTGTGACTGAAACGGTAACCGTAACCGCATCGGAAACGGTTGTTGCGGTAGAACCGCAAACCGATGCCGAAGAAGAAGCGGATTACTCGGGAATGAGTGAAGCCGAAGTGGAAGCGGAGATTGAGCGTTTGATTGCACAGCGGCAGGCCGAAGATGCCGCCAAACGAGCGAATAAAGCAAATTCAAGTGCTCCCGTTGAAGAAGAACCCGATTATGAAGGGATGGATGATGCGGAGGTTGAAGCTGAGATCGAACGCCTTCTTGCCAAACGGCAGGCGGAAGATGCTGCAAAACGGGCACAAAAAGCGGCTGAAACTTCAACCGCGCCCTCTGTGGCCGCACCGGTTGCTGCTCCGATAACGTCTGAACCAATGCCTCAGAGTGAGCCGATTCCCGCTCCGGTTCCCGTAGCTCCCGCTGCTCCTGCGGTACAGCCTAAAGTGGAGGCAAAACCTGCGACTCCCGTTGCACGTCGTGCTGCCGAACCGAAAGAAGAGGGTGAAAATCGCGGCGGCGGGGCAGTAGAGCAGACGATTCGTGTCGATGTCAAACGATTGGATCATTTGATGAATCTGATCGGAGAGCTGGTTTTAGGGAAAAACCGTCTGATTAAAATCAATGATGACGTTGAAGAGCGTTACGAAGGGGAAGCCTTCCTCGAAGAACTGAACCAAGTGGTATCGATTGTCTCATTGGTTACGACCGATTTGCAGATTGCCGTTATGAAAACGCGGATGTTGCCGATCGGAAAAGTATTTAATAAATTCCCCCGTATGATTCGGGATCTCTCCCGTGAGCTGAACAAGAAAATTGAGTTGGAAATTACGGGTGAAGAGACCGAGCTGGATAAATCGATCGTAGAAGAGATCGGCGATCCCCTTGTACACATCATTCGTAACTCATGTGACCACGGGATTGAAACCCCGGATGTACGTCTTTCTAGCGGAAAAGAGGAAACAGGGACAATCCATCTCAAAGCATATCATGAGGGGAACCATATCGTCATTCAAATTATCGATGACGGTAAAGGTCTTGATGCGGAAATGCTCAAGCTCAAATCGATCGAGAAGGGGATTATTACCGAAAAAGAGGCTGAAGGGATGTCTGAGAAAGAGGCATTCGGTCTCATTTTCCGCCCGGGCTTCTCGACTGCCGCACAAGTCACCAGCGTCTCAGGCCGCGGGGTGGGGATGGATGTCGTTAAAACGAACATCGAAAAGCTGAACGGTATGATCGACATCGACTCCGAAGTGGGCAAGGGTACGTCGATGAAACTCAAAATCCCGCTCACCTTGGCGATTATTCAAGCCTTGCTCGTGGGAGTACAGGAGGAATATTATGCGATTCCTCTCGCATCGGTATTGGAAACGGTTCGCATCAGCAAAGATGAGATCTATACCGTTGAGAGCCGTTCCGTCATGCGGCTGCGGGATGAAGTCCTCTCTTTGGTCCATATCGGGGATATTTTCGAAGTCGAACGGGTATTTGACAACAGTGAACACGCCTATGTCGTTGTTCTGGGGCTTGCAGAGAGCAAAATCGGGCTTATCGTCGACTCATTGGTCGGACAAGAAGAGATCGTTATTAAATCTCTCGGAGAATATCTCAAAGGGATCGAGGGGATTGCCGGGGCAACCATCCGCGGTGATGGCGGCGTAACCTTGATCGTTGATGTGGCGGCATTGATGCAGATGGCCAAATCGGTCAAATCGACGGTAGGTCAAGAAAGTGCCGAAGCCAAAGGGCGTTTGGGTGTTAAAAATAAACCGAGTGATTATAAAGTCATGATCGTCGATGATTCAAAAACCGACCGAACCATTATGCGCAAATCATTGGAACCGATGGGGATAACTCTAGTCGAAGCGACGGATGGGATTGAAGCCCTAAATATCCTCAAACAGGCGGATCATACGTTTGATGCGATGCTGATCGACATCGAGATGCCGCGGATGGATGGGTACAGCTTAGCGGCGGAGATTAAAAAATACAATAAGTATAAAAATCTACCGCTGATCGCTGTTACCTCACGTACCGGAAAAGCAGATCGGATGCGGGGTGTCGAATCGGGAATGGTCGAATACATAACAAAGCCGTATTCATCGGAATATTTGATGAATGTCGTCAAACGCAATATCAAATTTAACGAGGGGCTATAACATGAGCGAAAAACTCCAGCAAATTATTAACAAACAGCATAAGTCCCTCTCCGGAGACGATATTAAAATCGATGAAGTGATTCAGCTGGTCGGATTCATTGTCGGGGACGAAGAGTTTTCGGTACCCATTTTAAGTATCCAAGAGATCATTAAGCCGATCTCTTGGACGCGTGTTCCACAGACTCCTCCTTATATTTTAGGGGTGTTTAATCTCCGTGGTTCCGTTATCCCGTTGATCGATTTACGTTCCCGTTTTGGTTTGGAAATGATTAAACATACCGAAGAGACCCGTTTTATCGTGATGAAAAACGGGGATGATGTGGCCGGATTCGTGATTGACCGCCTCACCGAAGCGATCCGCCTGCCGAAGAGGGATGTCGGTCCTGCACCGGAGACGATTTCGGAAGGGGAGAGCATGATTGACGGGGTCGGTAAACAAGCTGACCGTATCATCACGATTCTCAAAGTCGGAAAACTGTTAGAGAGAAATTTTTAGTCACTGCGAGCGAAGCGTGGCAGTCCAGAGATGGATTGCTTCGTCGTTACACTTCTCGCAATGACAATGATTTAATGTACCAAAATTAGTCAGTACACAGTCGCAATGACGGCCAAAATATGGCACAATAACGCCATGAATGAAACACACTATATAAACCGCCGCACTCAACTCTTCGGTAAGATGGAGGAGGGGGTGGCGATTATCACCTCCGCTCCTACCCAAATCCGTTCGAACGATACCGAATACCCTTATCGCCAAAACAGCGATTTTTATTATCTTTGCGGATTTAACGAAGATAATTCGGTTTTAGTACTGATCAAAACTCCCGCATTGACCAAAACGATCCTTTTTGTCGAAGCCTACAATGCCGAGCACGCTCTATGGAACGGTGCACGTCTGGGAGTAGCGGGAGCACGCGAGCGTTTCCGTGTCGATGAGGTGTATGAAAGTGGCGAGTATGCAGGAATGATCAAAGAGATTTTACGTGAACATATTAACCTCTACATCGATCTATATAGCGATTCATTGAGACTTATTGAAGCCAAATCGGCGGCGCAGTCGCTTCACTCTACGCGAGGTGTCAAACGCCATATCCGTTCCATCCGTGATGTTACCTATCTGATCCGTTCGCTGCGACTTGTCAAATCCGGTGAAGAGATCGAAACGATCCGCCGTGCGATATCGATTACCACCGAGGCTCACCATCGTGCAATGCGCGAGTGCCGTGAGGGGATGTATGAATATCAACTTCAAGCGGCGATGAGTTATGTTTTTCTGGATAAAGGTGCACATGCCGAAGCCTACGGTGCTATCGTCGCAGGGGGGAACAATGCCAATACCCTCCATTACATCGATAACCGTGATACGTTGCGGGATGGGGATTTGGTTTTGATCGATGCGGCGTGTGAATGGGAACTCTATGCCAGTGATATTACCCGTACCTTCCCTGTCAATGGAAAATTCAGCGATGCCCAGAAAGAGGTATACGAAAAAGTCCTCGACGTTCAGCTTCGTGTTATCGAAGCGATCCGCCCCGGCGTGAAGAGAGATTGGCTCCAAACCTACAGCGAAGAACTTCTTTGCGATGTGTTGATTGAACTGGGAATTTTGAGCGGTGAACGAAGTGCATTGATAGAAGCCAAAGAGCATAAAAAATACGCTCCTCACGGGATAGGGCACTGGATGGGATTGGATGTCCATGATCCATGCCCCTATGTGGATGAAGCAGGGGAATCGCTAGCCTTTGAAGCGGGGATGGTGATGACGATCGAACCGGGGCTTTATTTCCGTGCTGACGATGAAAGTGTCCCTGAAAAATATCGAGGAATCGGAATCCGCATCGAGGATAATATCCTCGTTACCGAAAGCGGAGTTGAGAATCTTTCGGCGATGATCGCAAAAACGGTCGAAGAAATAAAAAAAGTGTGTAATTCATGAATTCTGCCTCGTAAGAGGCAAGCGTTTGCCTTTATTTCGCTACATGTGCCATAGCGGCTAGCGTAGTGAAATGGGACTTTGTTCCATTCGCGTTCTTGATCAGTTGTAGCTATAACTCCATCCGCTGAGACCGTCTTTTGCCTCTTGAAATTCGTCTGAATCTCCTAAAAAATCGATAATATGGAGCAGTTTCCATGGAATGGTGTTGGCTTCGGCATCATCAATGAGATGGCGCGGCATTGGGGTCTCTTGAGGGGTCATCGCAAACGCGACGCGTTCCAGATTGCTCAGTATATGGCTGGCAGCGGTAATACGGTGTTCTTGAGAGAATTTTTCCAAAATCAGCGGTTTGATCTCTTCGGGGATGGGATCTGAGGTATTGAGGATGATCGTAAAATGGATCGGATGGGCATCTTTGATCAGTGAGGGGGAGGCCATCATAATATATTCTACCCCCTCCAGCAATTTCTCAATTTCATTATGAGGGAGATAGCTGTGAATGTTGAGCGGTTTCATCTCTTGCATGATTATTTTCCTTCCAAAATTTTTGTGATGAGTGTGGTCATTCCGATATGAAGGTTGTAGTTGGTGATCGGGAAATCGACCATCTCGTTTTCGAGATTCACACTGTAGAGGCTCAGGTATTTTCCCAATATCTCTAAATCGACCGGCTCATACTTATCGGTGTCGATTTTCGTCCGAAGCAGTTTTCCCTCATTGTTGCTTTTCGCGAGGGTAAAGGCGAGTGTTCTGAGGCTAAGGAGATCACACCATCGTAAAAAAAGCTCAGGGGTAAGTTCATTATGGGGCTTTCCTTCCGGATCAAAGAGGAGGTTCTGGGTTCTGAGAGGAATCAGGACACTTAAGATCGCTTCACAAAACGGGAGACTCTTTTGTCTCCAAAACAAGGCCTCTTCGCTTCGTTCCAGTGCCGTAGAGATAGCCCCCACGATTGCGGAGGTTTCACCCGCTTTCAACAGCGAGGACATAGAGTGTAAAAGCATCGATCATCCTTCAGATTTTTCGCAACTTTAGCTATTTTTGTATAATACATACATTAATAAATTTTTGTCTCAAAAAGAGGCAAGCTTTAGTACCATAGCCAAAAGGATTTTAGTTCTTTGGCACGCACCATAATTAAGAGGAGATTGTATGATAGATAAAGGTTGGATGACCAATTTCGTTTCCGTTGGACTGGTAGGGGTTTCGTATACCTTTGAAGGGTATGGAGCAGAGGCATTGCGGAGTGCCGGGTTATTTGCCATCTCGGGTGCCGTAACCAACCAGCTTGCCATCCATATGCTCTTTGAAAAAGTACCGTTTTTATATGGTTCCGGAATTATACTGGATCGTTTTGAATCGATACGTGAAGCGCTGAAGACCCTTATAATGGAGCAATTTTTCACTCCCGAAAAGATTGAAAGTTTTGTCCAATTGCAAGAACGGACGATCGATTTGACTCCCATCATCGAACAAACCGATTTCACCCCTGCGTATAACGCCTTAGTCCGGAGTGTGATGGACTCCCCGTTGGGAGGGATGTTGGGGATGTTCGGCGGCGAAGCGATTATCGGCAAACTTAAAGAGCCGTTTTTAGAGAAAATCAAAGCTTCTACGATAGAGATCTCTCAGAGCGAATCCTTTATGAATGCCCTGAATGCCCATCTGCATCAGGGAGCTGGTCATTTGACGGAAACGATAGAGAACATTGTCGAATCCCGCCTTGCCGAGTTGACTCCGATGATGGTCAAAGAGATGCTTCATACGTTGATAAAAGAGCATTTGGGATGGCTCGTCGTTTGGGGAGGAGTCTTCGGAGGGCTCATCGGACTGGGGTCGGCTTTTATTATCTAAATAATCTTAGTTAAAAGACTTGACAACAATAGACTCAAAGTATTATAATTCTTGTAACTCAACAATAAGGAATTTATCATGCAAAACATTTTTGAAAAACTAACCCATCAAATGACCGAGATGATCGAGTCATCAATCTCATTGGCATTGCACAATAAAAACAGTGAAGTTGAATCGATCCATTTTTTATGGGCATTGCTTGCGAATAGCAATTCGCCCCTCAATCAAGCACTGATCAAAATGAATGTCGATAAAACGGCGATCGAATTGGATGTTAAAAGTGCCGCAAAAAAACTTTCGAGTGTCTCCAGTGTTACGAAAGAGAGTATTCGCCTTTCACGCGATTTTGTCCACGCCCTTGAACGCGGTTCAGCCGAAATGGCGGTCAATGGGGATCAATTTATCGCCATTGATACTTTTTTAATGGGAAATTTAAACCATAACCCTTTCAAAGATATACTTGAAAGATACGTGAATGTATTTGAATTGCGTAAAACGTTTGAAGCAATGCGTGCAGGGCAAAAAATCGAGTCGCAAACGGCTGATGAAAATCTTGAATCGCTCTCCAAATACGGAATCGATTTGACCCGAGAAGCGATCGAGGGGAAACTCTCTCCGGTCATCGGAAGGGATGAAGAGATCGGCCGAATGATGCAGATTTTGATCCGTAAAACTAAAAACAATCCGATTCTTCTTGGTGAACCGGGGGTCGGTAAGACGGCATTGGTCGAAGGATTGGCACAGCGTATCGTCAACAAAGAGGTGCCGCTCAGTTTGCAAAACAAACGGGTCGTAGCTTTGGATATGAGTGCGTTGATCGCAGGGGCAAAATACCGAGGAGAGTTCGAAGACCGGCTCAAAGCGGTCATAGACGAGGTGAAAAAATCGGCCAATGTCATCCTTTTTATCGATGAGATTCACACCATCGTCGGTGCAGGTGCATCAGAGGGATCGATGGATGCGGCAAATATCCTTAAACCTGCCCTTGCACGGGGAGAACTGCACACGATCGGAGCAACAACGCTCAAAGAGTACCGTAAATATTTCGAAAAAGATGCCGCGTTGCAGCGCCGTTTTCAGCCGGTCAATGTGGATGAGCCGAGCGTCAATCAATCACTGCAGATCCTTCGCGGGTTGAAAGAGCGTTTGGAAGCGCATCATAACGTCACGATTACCGATGCGGCACTGGTAGCGGCGGCAAAACTCTCGGATCGCTATATTAATGACCGTTTTCTCCCCGACAAAGCGATTGACTTGATCGATGAGGCGGCAGCAGAACTCAAAATGCAGATTGAATCCGAGCCCAATGCCCTTGCGGCAATCAAACGGAAATTGACTCAGTTGCAGGTGGAAAAAGAGGCACTTAAAATGGAAGAGTCGGTGGCAAACACCAAACGGCTCGAAGAGATTGAGCGAGAGCTTGCCGATGCCGGAGAAGAGCGCCGCATGCTTGAGACGCAGTTTGCCCATGAAAAAGAGGTATTTGAACGGGTTGCGAAGATCAAAGCCGAAATCGAGTCTAAACGCCGTGAAGCCGAAAGTGCGAAACAAGCGGCTGATTTTAACAAAGCCGCTGAGATCGAATACGGTCAAATTCCTAAACTTTTTGAGGAAGAAAAAGCGCTTCAAGAGCGTTGGAAAGTGATGGTTGCCGAGGGGACGCTTCTCAAAAACAGTGTCGATGAAGCCTCTATTGCAGGGATTGTAAGCCGCTGGACAAAAATTCCGGTGAACAAGATGCTCCAAAGCGAAAAAGAGAAGATTCTTCATATCGAAGATGAACTGAACCGCGATGTCGTAGGGCAGGAGCGGGCGACCCACGCCGTAGCCCGTGCGATCAAGCGGAACAAAGCGGGGCTTTCGGATAAGAGCCGTCCGATCGGATCGTTTTTATTCCTGGGACCTACGGGGGTCGGTAAAACCCAAACGGCGAAAACGCTGGCGAAATTTTTGTTTGACAGCAGCGAGTCGATGATCCGTATCGATATGTCCGAATACATGGAAAAGCATGCCGTGTCACGCCTTGTCGGTGCCCCTCCGGGGTATGTCGGGTTTGATGAGGGGGGACAGCTCACCGAAGCGGTACGCCGTAAGCCCTACAGCGTTATCTTGTTCGATGAGGTCGAAAAAGCCCATCCCGATGTTTTTAATGTTTTGTTACAGGTGCTCGATGACGGACGTTTGACCGACAATAAGGGGGTGGTGGTCGATTTTACCAATACGATCATCATTTTGACTTCGAACATTGCGAGTGACAAGATTATGGCCCATCATGGCGACCCTCAGCTCGAAGAGATGGTCCTGGGTGAGTTGAAACAACATTTTAAACCGGAGTTTTTGAACCGACTCGATGATGTCGTCGTCTTTAATCCGCTGGGCGAAGCGCAAATTCTCAGCATCGTCGATCTCTTCTTTAGAGACATTGCGGCAAAAGTGGAGGAACGGGATATTACCCTCACTCTGACCGAGAGTGCAAAACGTTATATCGCGAGTGCGGGATTTGATCCGGTCTACGGCGCACGACCGTTGAAACGGGCATTGTATGAGATCGTCGAAGATCGTTTAGCGGATCTGATTCTCGGCGGAGAGGTGGAAGAGGGCTCATCGGTTGCTTTTGATGCTGTTGGAGACGAGATTAACGTAACTGTGGCATAATTTGCACCATGAAAATATTTGGATTGCTTTTTGTAGTATTAGTGTCGCTTTGGGGATGTACGGGAGATTGTATGACCTGTCATCCCGCGTTATTAAAGAACATCGATAATGATCATCGCCATAAACCGATGACAACCTGTATCCAATGTCACAGCGCCAATCCCGCAAAAATGGCAGATTGCGGAAGTGATTGCTTCGCCTGTCATCCGGTGGCGAAGATCGAAGGGATACGGGTGGCAGAACATGCCGTTATACGTGAATGCCGTGATTGTCACATGAAACTCAAACCCAAAGTGGAACTCGATATTTCTTCCAAAGGGCAATCGACCATGCCGACATTACGGGAGTTTTTAAAGCCTTAGGCGTAAATAGGCTCAAAGAGTTTATCAAACCCGTCGATAATCTTTTGCATCAGTTTCTGAGCTTCATCAAGCATTTTTTCATGCGATTTGATATTTTGAACGGCATTATCGAAGAGATCAACGACCCCTTTTTTGGCATTATTTTTGACGTTTTCATCGCTGTTTTTCAGATTTCCGATTAGTTTGGTAACATCCGAAGCGATCTTATTGATCGGTGAGGTCTGGTTTTGCTCTTCGAGTTCTTTCATGAATTTATCGATATAGGGCTGAGCTACTTTCATGAATGCATTGATCTCTTTTTGATCCTGCTCGCTGATTCCGTTGGTATCGAGATTGAAACTGAATGCCTGCATTGAGGAGAATGAGAAAGATTGCTCTTTACTGTTGGACGTCATTTTTTCAGAAATGGAAAGGGATTGTTCATTGGCAAAGTTAAGTGAGAGGGTATCGCCGCTACTTGTTTTCATTGAAATAGCGAGTTCATGAGAGCGGTAAGCATCATAAGCGGTTGCAGTAGTCATAGCACACCCTTTTAGAGTAATCTTAGTGACAATATCGGACTTTTTCACAATAGGTTTAACAAGCTTTTACGAAACTTAATCGACCTTTAAGTAAGAATTGTCTATTATTGCGTGCTAAAAATTTCTAAAGGGAATGGCTTATGAAAAGAACATACCAACCGCATAATACGCCACGTAAACGTACCCA
>Ga0208863_1000057_pt1 | contig 140950 bp, 115 predicted proteins | sample RifOxyD3_FD_184040 | JGI IMG/M metagenome (GOLD analysis project Ga0208863, IMG submission 184040) | Soil microbial communities from Rifle, Colorado - Rifle Oxygen_injection D3 (SPAdes) | ecosystem: Environmental > Terrestrial > Deep subsurface > Rock core/Sediment | place: Rifle, Colorado...
ATTCCGGTCAAGGACGTATGCCAGATAGGAAACCACCGACCCGGCGGGCCCCGTATAAATAAGTTGAGGCGCGCCCCAAACATCAGCGCTATGTTGGGAATTATACAGTTCATTGCCCTTTGACCAGCAGATTGTGGGCGTCTGGCTCGCTGTCAGTTCGATGGCCGGGTTCTTGCCCTGGCCCACTGCGGACTGGGTTGACCAGGTTTCGCCGTCGTCTACCGAAGTAGTGTGGTAAACGGTATCGTTTGAGGTAAAGACCACATGCAGTTTGCCGGAGTTGTCTATGACCAGTTTTTTGCCGTTGGAATGGGCGGTGGCTTCCGGGGTGGTGGAGTAGGAAACGATGGGATCGCCGGGATTAGGCGGGTAAAGAATATAGGTATTAGACCATGTATTGTCCTTTCCATCATAAGCGCTTACCTTAAAGGCAGTGCCTGATGTATAGGGGCAAAAATATTTAAAAGTGTAGGAAGTAGCGGTGGTATTTTGTAACAAAGTGACCCAGTTACCATCGCGAAAACGATCATAGGTCAGCGTATATGTTTTTACCGGAAAAGTTCCGACCACGGAAGACCAATTGATATATGTGTCGCCAGCGGGCACTTTTGAAGCAAGATTGGCATACGGATCGTAGTAGGCGCTTATTCTGGCAATAGGCGCTTTATAGCTTAGATTGCCATATTCTAAATACAAATATGGCCCCCACCCGCTGGGGTCGCTCCACATTGGTGTTTCTACTCTTGATTCGGACCAACGCTCGTGTTCTTTGCTTTCGTATAGCGACACTTTCCCGTTGCCGTTATAATCCGCATTAACCGGATATGGAAGATGATACGGATACAGGGCTTTGCCGCGTTGAGAGTTCATTATGTGAAAGTTGTACTCGCCGTGATTATATACCACGCTATTATATGTTTCATTCTCGGGAAGAGGCGATTCATTGCGGGAGATATTATCGGCCCGGTAAGCGGATTCACTGCCGGTGCATGCGGTGCTGACCATTGTTTTGCTGTTTTGCAGGTTGTCAATAAAACCGCCGCTGAAACACTGCTGCATCCAGAACGCCCTGGCCCAGCATGGTATGGGGTTCACTTTGTTGGCAAAGTCGGTATCGGTGATTTCGACATCCATCAGACCGAGTGTGGAGTTGTTGTTGCCGGTGGTGCCGCCATGATTGAAGGTATAGCCGAAAAGAAAGTCATTGACGGTCATTTTGGGAATGCCCTGGCCGGCGTTGCCGTTGGCTAACCAAGAGAATATGTTGGCCACTTCGGTATAATAGGCGCGGTAATCTGTGGCCTTCGGTATTACATTGTTTGTTTGAACAGATGCTTTGTAGCGATCATTTAATGTAGTGTAATCATCACCATTCCCATAAAGAACGTAGATATCGTTATTCGCCCAGCCTTTGTTCTTGTAAAGCAATTCCCACATCAGGTAGGTATCGTTCCAGAATTCGTCGTAACCCTTATTGGGGTCTTCGGAATCTATCTTCCAACTGGAAAGCCCGCTCTTGGATTCCTTGGCCGGTGTATCGCCGGTGATTATCACCGCGCTGTGATTAGCCCAGCTTACGGCGCCGGTCAATAGAAGAACCAGCGCAACAACAATAAAGCCGACATATTTTTGCCGCATTTGTGTTTCCTCCTTTTGATGGTTTTAGTTTTTTTTGGTTAATAGTCCCACATTTAAAAGTAAGCCAATATCAACGAATAATAATGAATTTCTTTAAAGGCGTGGCATATTTGCCTGATTTTAATTTTAGTTTATAAAAGTAAACACCCGAAGATAGTGATGAATCAGCAGTAATAGTTACTTTGTGCGTGCCGGATTTTTTAAAACCACAATTGCGGCTTTTAACCAACTGGCCGGCAAGGTTATAAATATTAAGAATAATATTATCTGCGTTTTTTAGGGCATAGACAATCTTAGCATCTATTTTGAAAGGATTGGGGTAAATGTCTTTCAAAATCAATAATGGTGGACTTATAGTTGTGGACGGATTTATTTCATTTTGAATGCCGGACACATAGACAGTATCATAGCTATATTCAATCCAGCCAGAATGAGACCATGAAGTATAAATATTAAATTTATTTGTATAAAACGTTAGCAACGCACACCGTGTGGCTTCAATTATAGGCATTGGCAAAGTCCATTGTCCAAAGCTATCACGTTTTACTATACTTACGCCTAAAAACGAGTCTTTATTGGCTGGATTTATAGCGCAATACACCATTTTATTTGTAGTAACAATACCCGGTTCATATGAATATAGACTGTCCATTAGTCTACGAGGCGTTGACCAGAGATTATTTTTACCGCACGTATAATAACTTATAGAACCGCCATATCTTTCCTCCCAAACCAAATGGATAGTATCATTTAGCCCGATGCTTATGCGGGGATAGCATGTTTGCCCTGTTGAAGTATCCGGCGGATTCAGCATCTTTTGCCAGCCTACGCCGTTATATTGAAAGTAAGCCAGCGGGTATCCCAGGCTATTCCGGTAGTCCATTGCTATTATATGTGGGTTGCCGTAACTATCAATGGCAATATCCGGCCAACCCATTTTTATATTGCTATCCGGCGCCATCTCAACCGGCGCAGACCAATCGCTCCAGTTCCAACGGCTGTAAAAAACACCAAATGTGTCAGCATAAGAATGCCAGGTTGCATGTATGTTGTTTTGTTTATCAACAGCCATACGCAAACCACTATGACCGCCACCTTGATTTGCTATGGCTTGAGGAGTTGTCCAATTGCTTCCGTTATGATAGCTAAAATAAATGTTGCCGCTGCCTTCATCGGACCAACCTACAAATGGCCTGCCGCTTGTGTCAACTACTATATTGGGCGTCAATGAGGAAACGCTGGGTGTGTCGTTCGACAACCAAATAGGCGTTGACCAATTTGTGTCTTTGCCGGAAGAATACATTACCCAATGCGGCCCCCAATAATTGTCATACCTCCATGCCTCCCAGACTACATGCGCCTTGCCGTTTTTATCAGCCGCTATACAGGGCCGGGAACAAGATACCAAGGCGGTGTCGTTCTTGGAGATGTTGTAGGGTGGTGACCAGGCTGAGACAATGTTTGCAAAGAACAGCACTATGATAACGGCCAAAATATTTAACTTAATATTCAGCATAGCCTCCTTTTTTAAAAAAGTATGATCGGTAGTGCAAAAGCCCCTGCCCGCAGTTATTAAAACTGAGAACAAAGGCTTTTAAATTATGGCCCCCTATGCAAGCAAGCCCGTGGTATAAGGCTTTCTTGTTTTTCACAAAAGAAATTGTAGCACAATGATAGGTTTATTGTCAAGAGAGATTTCATTTAAAATGCCCCGGACCGGATTCCTTCAGACACGTTTTATGCTTGACTATCCTTCCTTTTAGGTTTAGAATTACTCTGGCAAGTAGGTCATCAGGCGCCATCGTCTTGAAGGCTTTATCATTCCCTTTTTACTGTATGATCTGCCTGCATGGAATGTGATCAGAACAGCTATTTTTTCAATTTTTGACGGATAAACCGATCATGGCAAAATTCTACAGGGGGAAATTTTCCCTCAAGGTAAAACGTAAAACAAGAAGAAATTTCCTCAGGGCGGGATTTTTTACAGCACTGGCCCTGATCTTCCTGCTAGGTTTCCTGGCCGGGACTTTCGCCTTCTACAGCCGGGGACTGCCATCCACTCGCACCCTTCAGGAAATGCAGCCCAAGCAGGGCACCAAGGTTTTCGACCGGAACAGCATCCTGATCTACGAATTCGCCGAGGAGCATCGGGTGGTGGCCCCGCTGGCCAGGATACCCAAAAACCTGATCGATGCCACCATCGCCATTGAGGACCGCAGTTTCCGCTCCCACTGGGGGGTCGATTTATTCGGCTACGCCGCGGCAGTCAAGGACTTCGTGCTGCGCCGCAGCAAGCGCTTGCGCGGCGCCTCCACCATCACCCAGCAGCTGGCCCGCAACATGTTCCTGACCCAGGACCGCACCCTGTCACGCAAGATCGCCGAGGCCATACTGGCCATGAAGATCGAACGGTTGTTCTCCAAGGACGAGATATTGGAACTGTATTTCAACCAGATAAATTACGGCCACGGAGCCTACGGGGTCCAGACCGCCTCCCAGATGTATTTCGGCCGGGACGTGGACAGTTTGACACTGCCCCAGGCGGCCATGTTGGCCGGGATGCCGCGCGGCCCATCGATATACACCCCCTACACCCATCCCGAAGCGGCTTTGAAAAGAAGGAACACCGTGCTGGAGGCCATGGTGGCCACCGAAGCTATCACCCGGACCCAGGCCGATTCCGCCCGAAAGACGGAGATAGTGGTCAAGCCCCGCGAATTGCGGCTCAATGACGCCCCCTATTTCGTGGAGGAGGTCCGCAAATACCTGGAGGCCAAATACGGGGCCAACGCCATCTACCAGGGAGCCATGCAGGTCTACACCACCCTGGACATCAAGCTGCAGCAGGCCGCCAACCAGGTCTCCGAGAACTGGTTGGAACAGTTGGAGGACCGTTACAGGCTGGTTCCCCGGCGCAGGGATTTCAAAACGCCCAAGGTCGAGACCGATATAGTCAACACCCCCTATATCCAGGACGCCCTGCTGGCCCTGGATCCGCACACCGGGCATATCCTGGCCATGATCGGGGGGCGCGATTATCTGATCAGCAAATTCAACCGGACCATCCAGTCGCGCCGCCAGGCCGGCTCGGCCTTCAAGCCCTTCATCTACACCGCCGCCATCGACAACGGCTTTTCCCCCGGCGACGTTATCCTGGACGCCCCCATCGTGATAGAGGATGACGGATCGGGAGAACCATGGTATCCCCGCAATTACGACGGCAAATTCGACGGCCCCACCTCGCTGCGGCGGGGGCTGGCCCTGTCCAAGAACCTGATAGCGGTCAAGCTGATCCAGAGCGTCGGGCCCTCCACCGTCATCAGCTACGCCCGCAAAATGGGCATCCGGACCCCGCTGCCGGCGGTGCTGTCACTGGCCCTGGGCTCGGCCGACATCAGCATGATAGACATGGTCAGCGCCTACGGAGTATTTGCCAACCGCGGGATCAGGGTGGAGCCGCTGATGATCCTGAAGGTGCTGGACAAGAACGGCACCGTGTTGGAGGAGACCCACCCCTACGCCGAGGAGGTGCTGTCTCCCCAGACCGCCTATATCATGGCCAACATGATGAAGACGGTGGTGGACCACGGCACCGGGATTGCAGCCCGCAGCCTGGGATTCACCCGCCCGGCCGGGGGCAAGACCGGGACCACCAATGATTATACCGACACCTGGTTCGTGGGCTACACCCCGGACCTGGTATGCGGGGTGTGGGTGGGCTTCGATCAGAAGAAGACCGTGGCCGAAGGCGCCACCGGGGCCGGGCTGGCCCTGCCCATCTGGGCGGCCTTTATGAAACAGGCCACCGACAGCCTGCCGGTCAAGGATTTTTCGGTGCCGGGGGATATCGTCTCGGCCACCATCTGCACCGAGTCCGGACTGCTGGCCACCCCGGCCTGCCCCAGCCCCAGGAGCGAGATATTCCTCAAGGCCAACCTGCCGGCCAAGAGCTGCGATATCCACCGTCTGCAGAACCTGAACATGCAGAGCAAGGACTATAACTTCGAACAACTGGACCGCGGCAGCCTGAACGACCCGGACTTCAAACCATGACATAATTGTCATTCCCGCACTTCATTTCATTCAGTATAAACTCCGGCGGAAACCCAGAGATAAGGATATTGATGACCGACAGAAAGAAACTGATAAAAGAATACAAGCAAACGCTTACCCCGATGGGCATTTTGCAGATAAAAAATCTGGCCAACGGCAGGATATTATTAATGAAGGCCAAGAACCTTCCCGGCATCATCAATAGCCAGAAATTCAGCCTCAATCACGGCTCCCATCCCAACTCGGAACTGCAGAAGGATTATGGCCGGCTGGGGGAGGCCGGTTTTTCCTTTGAGGTGCTGGATCATCTGGAGCCCAAGGAGGGCATCAGCTACGATTACACCCGGGACCTGAAGGCCCTGGAGGAGATCTGGATCGAAAAGCTCCAGCCTTACGGGGATAGGGGCTATCATGCCAAACGTTGATGAATGGCCACCTGCTCGATACCAATTTTACAAAACAGTCATGGAGGGACAAATGAAATTTCTAGTTTCTTATCTCGTCGGTTTCCTTTTCTTTTGTACCGGATCCGGCCTTTTCGCCCAAGGATTTATTGATGTTGAAGCAGGGGCCGCCTTCACTGGTTACAATGACGTTCAGATCCCCAGCGACAGCGGAACCAGATTTTCCCTGACCGACGAGATAGTGTCATCCCCCGCTGTGGTTTTAAGGGCCCGTGGAGGTTTGACCATGGCCGGGCGACATAGCATCTTTATCTTGGCGGCGCCCCTTACCGTCCGGGGGAGCGGGACCCTGGAGAGGGATATCACCTTTCAGGGGAAAATATTTCGCCAGGGCACAGAAATTCATTCCACCTACCGCTTCGATTCCTACCGGTTGACCTACCGCTACACAGCGATTGATAGAGCGGGTTTCAGTATGGGGGCTGGGCTGACCGCCAAGATCCGCAGCGCCGGCATAGCCCTGATGAGCGATTCCGCCTATGCCCGCCGCACCGACCTGGGGGTGGTCCCGCTGATCAACCTGATGGTCCGTTACAAGATGACGGAGAAGGCCGGCCTACTGCTGGAGAGCGACGCCCTTTGGTCGCCCTACGGCCGGGCCGAGGATGTTCTGCTGGCCTTTCAATACAGCCCCAAGGAAAGCCACACCCTCCGGATAGGCTACCGGATGCTGGAGGGCGGCGCCGACGGCGGTGGCAAAGTGTACACCTTTTCCCTGTTCCATTACCTGACGGCCGGCATCACAGTAAAATTCTAATATACCATTTAGGATATTTTATGCCCAGCTGGCAAAGCCGCTTTTTTATCTTTCTGCTTAAATACCGGCACCTGCTGAAATTTCAGAAGAAAAGGACCACCACGGTCGACGAGGACACCTCCCTGCAGGCCCTGCGGGCCGAGGTCGAGCGGGGGGCGGACTTCTTCGGCAAACTGCCGGACGGCTTCAGCCTGGCCCCGGTCATGATCGGCAGCCTGTCGGCCGAATGGATGAGGCCCCAGGATGCGCCCCGGGACAAGGCCATCCTCTATTTCCACGGGGGCGGGCTGGTGGTGGGCTCCATCCGGGCCCACCGGGGCATAGTGGCCAAGTTCGTAAAAAAGTGCCGGATACAATCCCTGTTGTTCGATTATTCCCTGGCCCCGGAGCATCCCTACCCCGCCGGATTGAACGATTCGGTGGCCGCCTACAAGTATCTGCTGGCGCACGGCATCAAGCCGGAGAATATGATATTCATGGGCGACTCCGGCGGCGGCAACCTGGTCTTTGCCGCCCAGCTGGCCCTTAAGGAACAGGGGCTTCCCCTGCCCGGCGCGTCCATCGCCCTCTCGCCCTGGACCGACCTCAGCAACTCCGGCGAATCCTGGACCTTCAACGCCCAAAAGGACACCCTTTGCTGGAAGGAATCCCAGACCACCTTCAGCCGGTACTATGCCGGGGAGAACGACCCCAGGGATCCCTTGATCTCGCCGTTGTTCGGCGACCTGCGCGGCCTGCCGCCGATGCTGATCTTCGCCGGCGGGGACGAGACGTTATTGAGCGATTCCACCCGGCTGGCCGAGAAGGCCAGAGCCGCCGGGGTTGATGTTACCCTGATCGTTGGCCAAGGCCTGTTCCACTGCTATCCGGCCTGCGCCCCCATGTTCCCCGAGGCCAAAGAAGCCATGGAAGAGATCTGCCGATTTGTCAAGAAATATTTAGGATGAGACAATAAAGGATCGCCATTATATCTGATATTCAAATATACGGAACTGTCACAACATGAACAACAAAAATATAACCGCTTTTGGCACCCCATTTGAACGGATCTTTATGGGGCTTCTGTCCATCGCGACCGGCATCATTCTTATCTTTTTGGCGGTCAACGGCCCCCTGTTTTTACATCAGATCAAATACAGGACGGCGGAGATATTGAACAATCAGCTGATCGGCCAGGACCTGGTGAACCTGTTCCTGTTAAGCGTCATCCTGATCGCCGGCGGGGCGACACTTTTCCTCAAGAAACAAATATCAAAGTATCTCTTGATCATCACCCCGCTCTATCTGATATCCTATGTGCTGAGCTACACCATCGGCTGGGAGTGGAGCTCCCCGGAATATTCCGGCAACAGCCAGGGGTACACCTTCTATTTCCTTTTCATCCTGATCGCGTCCCTCCTGATCCTGCTTTATTCGATTTCCATCTTTCCCAAGAAGGTGGAAAGCCGCTTCAAGAAAAAGCCTCTGATCATCTATTCGGTCCTGTTCTCGTTCTTCCTGCTGGTCTTTGCCTCCATGTGGGTCAAGGAGGTATTGGAGGTCATGGCCACCGGCACCGCCCGGGCCTATGACATCGCGCCCACCGCTTTCTGGGTGGTGCGTATCTTCGACCTGGGATTCTCCATCCCGCTGGGATTGGTCAGCGTCTATCTGTTATGGACCAGGCCCAATACCACCTACTCCATACAATTCCTGTTCTATGGCTTTTTCCTTACAATGATATTAGCGGTCAACGCCATGGGGTTGGTGATGTATTTCAACCATGACCCCACATTTATGATGCGGGATCTGGTCGTTTTCATCATCCTGGCCCTGATCGTTTTCATCGGATTCGTCTATATTCATAAGAATTACCGCGTCATTGCTGACAAGTAGCCTTGTAATATGAAAATATCCGTACTTTGCGAAAATCAAGCCGGTCATAACGGCTCCAGATCCATTCTGGCCGAATGGGGCCTTTCTCTATTGATAGAGGCCGGTGCTGTCAATATCCTCTTCGATGCTGGACATACCAATGTTTATTGGCACAATGCCGAACAGTTGAAGATCAATTTGAACCGAACGGATTTCATAGTGCTGTCGCACCACCACTGGGATCACGTCGGCGGGTTGCAACATCATGGTTTTAAGACCAAAAAGAAACTCGTGGCTCATCCGGAATTGATCGCCCAGCTGCCGGCAAAAGAGTCCCGAAAGATAAAAACGGATTTCAGGATCATCACCTCTGCCGAACCGCTGGAATTTTCCCAAGGTATCTTTTATCTGGGGGAGATCCCCCGGGTAAATAATTTTGAAAAAGGATTGTTCAAAAGGAAGCGGATGCCTGACGATTCAGCGATGGCCATCAAGACCAAGAACGGCGCGGTGGTCATCACCGGCTGCTCGCATTCCGGCATCTGCAACATATGCCAATACGCCAAGCAGGTGACCGGACAGAAGCTTTACGCCGTGATCGGCGGGTTCCATTTGTTTGGGAACGACCCGAAAGCGGTGGAAGGAACCGTCCGTTATTTTAAAAAGGAACAGCCCAAGCATATCTATCCGATGCACTGCATAGACCTTTCCAACCTGGCTCGGTTTCACCATGAGTTCGGAATAGTTAAGTTTTCTGCCGGTGATACCATACAACTTTAGAGATACAGCCCGTCATGTTAATTGCTTCATTGTAACTCTGAATGAATAACAAGAAAGCCCCGCTACCAGCGGGGCTTTCTTGTTATCCGTTTATTTAATTAAATCCAGTTAGTCATGTAAATCCGCTTACGCTTTATTGTCGGGCTTCTTCAAGCGCCATAGCTTCAGCGGAGGCGCTCCTGTCAAAAAAGGCATCCTGATATTTAAGCCGGTTTAAGTTCCACCGTGAAATGCCGCATGATCGGCGCCTCGCGCACGATGGCATAACCCTTCTTTATCTCATTCCTTCTATCGTAGACATTCTTCAAACACTCGGCCACGTACAGCATGTGATTGTCGCTGTAGACCCGGCGCGGTATGGCCAGACGTAATAGTTCCAGGGCCGGATAGCGGTTCTCCCTGGTTTTAGGGTCCCGGTCGGCCAAAAGCGTTCCGATCTCCACCCCCCTTATCCCGCCTTCCTTGTAAAGCTCCACCCCCAGGGTCTGGGCTATGAGCTGCTCCTGGGGAACGTTGGGCAGAAATTTCTTGGCGTCCACGAAGACGGCATGACCGCCCACCGGCTCCTGGATGGGGATGCCGCAGGACATCAGTTTTTCTCCCAGCAGTCTCACCTGGCGCACCCGGGCCTCCAGGTAATCGAACTCGGTGGCCTCGCGCAGGCCCACCGACAGCGCGCCCAGATCCCGGCCGGCCATCCCGCCGTAGGTGATGTAGCCCTCGAACACGATGTTGAAGGTGCAGGCCTGCTCGAACAATTCCTTGTCCCTGAAGGCGATGAACCCGCCGATGTTGACGATCCCGTCCTTCTTGGCGCTCATGGTGCATCCGTCCACCAGATCGAACATCTCCCGCACAATCTGCTTGATGCTTTTGTCCGCATACCCCGGCTCGCGCAGCTTGATGAAGTAGGCGTTCTCGGCAAAGCGGGCGGCGTCGAAGAACAACCTGATCCCGTATTTTTTGCACATGGCCGACACGGCCTTGATGTTCTCCAGCGACACCGGCTGGCCGCCCGAGGAATTGCAGGTGACTGTGATCAAACACAGCGGGATGTTCTCCTTGGGATGTTTCTTGAAGACAGCCTCCAGTTTGTTCAGGTCCAGGTTGCCCTTGAAGGGATGCTGGGAGGAGGTGTCGAAGGCCTGGTCGATGGTGCAGTCCAGGGCCTGGGCCTTGCGGAATTCGATATGGCCCTTGGTGGTGTCAAAGTGGCTGTTGCCGGGAACCACCAGGTCGGGGGCCTCCATGCCCATCAAAGCGGAGAACAGCACATTCTCGGCCGCCCGGCCCTGGTGGGTGGGAAGAAAATATGGCATGCCCAGAAGTTCTTCTATTGTTTTTTTGAGCTTGTAGTAGGAGCTGGCCCCGGCGTAGGACTCATCTCCCAGCATTATCTCGGCCCACTGGGCGCTGCTCATGGCCCCGGTGCCGGAGTCGGTCAAAAGATCTATGAACACATCGTCGCTTTTCAGGTTGAACAGGTTGTACCCGGCTTTTTTGATCAGCTCTTCCCTCTCGGCCCGGGTGGTGCGGCGGATGGGCTCCACCATCTTGGTCTTGTACGGTTCGGCAAACGGAAGCAAATTCATGCGTCCCTCCTTGAAAGGTATTTCATATTGATTTTCCACGTTCATAAGACAGGCCCCTCCCCTTATGGAGAGGGGCCTGTCATCAGGAGTCACCTGCTCACGGGATTGTCATCGGAATGATGCCCCGCTATTTATCTTTCAGCCTCTTCTCCAGCTCAACTATTCTTTTTTCCATGGCGTTTATCTTTTTGATGTAATTCGGCAGCAGGGCCACACTGGCCTCCCGGCGGCGGGCCTCGGTATGCTTTTTGGCCGGATAACCGGAAGCCACGGTCTTGCTGGGGATGGATTTGAGGACCCCGGACTGGGCGCCAAAAGTAACGTCATCGCCTATCTTCAGGTGTCCGATGATGCCGACCTGCCCCCCCATCACCACCCGGTCGCCGATGAAGGTTGAGCCGGCCACCCCAGACTGTCCGGCAACAACTCCGTCTTTTCCGATATGAACATTGTGGGCGATCTGCACCAGATTGTCTATCTTGGTCCCCTGTTTGACAATGGTGGGCCCCAGGGCCCCCCGGTCGATGGCGGTGTTGGCCCCCACCTCCACGTCGTCCTCCAGAATGACATTGCCCACCTGGGGGATCTTGAAATATCTATCTCCGTCCTTGGCGTAGCCGAAGCCGTCCGCACCCACCACCACCCCGCCGTGCATGATGATACGGTTGCCTATCCGGCAGCCCTCCCGTATGGAAACCTGGGGATAGATCAGGCAATCATCCCCCACCATTGTTTCCCGGCCGATATAGCACAGGGGCATGATCACCGTATTGGCTCCTATTCTGGCCCCGGCCTCGATGACCACATAAGCCCCGATGGTGGCACTCTTGTCTATGTGAGCCGTGGGATCGACGATCGCGGCAGAGTGGATGCCCGGACGGGGCTTTATTTTGACGGCATTGTAAAAAAAGGTCACGGCCTTGGCGAAGCTTAAGTATGGGTTGTCGGAAATTATCAGGGTCCGTCCCTGGGCCGCAACATTTTGGGGGACGATGATGCAGGAAGCCCTGGTGGATCCCAGATATTCGGCATAACTGGGATTGGCCAAAAAGCTGAGCTGGCCGGGCTGGGCCTCCTTCAGGCCCGCCAAGCCGGTCAGTTCCACATCCGGACCCTGCAGCTGTCCCCCGCATTCCCTGGCCAGCAGGCTGGCTTGGTATCCGTTCATTGCTGGGATATCCTCTGGCTGATTTTTTCCGCCAGGCTTTCACAGCCCATCACCAGCTCGCCCTCGCCGTCTACCTTTTCGCTCTCCTCGGCTATCATCTGGTCGCGCTCCACGTTGTATACCTTGATGGTGATGGTTATCTGATTGTTGGCCAGGTTCTGGGTGATCTGCCCCAGGGTCATATAGCTGGCATCGAGTATCTTGGCCATCTCCAGGCCGCGGGCCTCCTTGACCTCGGACTTGGAGAGCCCCTTGTCCTTTACGATATCCTCAACCTGTTTCTTGGCCACCGGCTTCAGTTTCTGCCCCCTCTCCAGCGCAGTGAAGATAAACTCCTGAGCCTGCTTGCCGAACTTCCTCTTGATGGCCTCGGCGTCCAGCTCCCAGACGGGAAACAGGGCGATGCTGGGCAGAACCTTGACGGCCGTTCCCTCCTCCTTGGCCAGCTCCTCCAGCACCTGCTCGGTGATATCCAGTTCCTTGGAGGCATAGACCACCAGTCCCGACGATGAATCCAGCACCATCAGCAGGTTATTGTCCAGGGCCACCCGCTTGACCACATTCCCTATCTTCTCGGCCATGGGCTTGGACAGCTCACGGTTCTTCTGGTCGGCCTTTCCGCCCGGATCGAAGATCTCTTTTACAAAGGCCTCCAGCTCCTGTTTCCTGAGGGCTATCTCCTCTTTTTTGGCTTTGCGCCGCTCGCTGCTGATCACCAGGTCCGTCAGCTCCAAGCTTTTATCCAGAGAATCTACCATCTTGCGTTTGGCCGAGATCTCCTTGTTCCAGCCTTCTATGACCCGGTTCATCTCCTGCCGAACGTCGGCGGCACCCCGGTACTGGGCGAACACGGCCTTGGAATCCAGGTAGCCCACCTTCTGACTGTAGGCGCTGCCCGGCAAAAACAAGACCGCCAGAAGCAGGAAAAATATCTCTCGGGGATATCTGATCTTCATACCCAACGCCTCTCCCTTTTTTTACTGATTAAAACGAAGTCCCCAGCTGGAAATGCAGCTGCCATTTGTCTGACTGCACGTTCTTGTCCCAGTCGAATCCCCATCCCCAGTCCAGGCCCAGGACGCCCAGCATCGGCACCTCGGCCCTGACCCCCAGGCCGGCGCCCTTGTACAGCACCGAGGGATGGATCTGGTCGTATTGGGTCCAGGTGTTCCCGGCATCGGCGAAGGCCAGCAGGTAGACGCTCTGGTTGAAGCTGTATTTGACCTCCAGGTTGCTGATCAGCATTATCCGGCCGCCGTAGGTGGCCCGGTTGATGCTCTGGTCGGGATAGCCCCTTACCCCGTCGTCCCCCGAGCCGCCGATGCGGAATCTTTCATAAGCCGGCACCGTGGAGGGGCTGCTGTAGCCGTCCACCACCCCGGTCTTGGCCCGGGCCATCCCCACCAACTTCCAGAACAGCGGCCGGTAGTGCCGGTACTCCAGCAGGTATTTCTGGTAATCGATCCGGCCCCCCAGGATGCCGCCGGCGTACTTGGCCAGGCCCACCGTCCGGGTGCCGCGGCTGGCGTTGAAGGGCCGGTCACGGCTGTCCCGCACCAGCGTAAACGAGGTGCTCGATGATATGGATGGGAATGCTTGAGTGCTCATGGCTTGCGCAAAAGATTCGGACATATCCGTGATATTGATCCGCTCCAGGCTGTAGGACCAGTAGCCCCGGGTGTAATCCAGCCAGGGGATGGGGCGCCCCAGACTCAGGCTGCCGCCGGTCTTTTTCTGAGTGTACTCGGAATAGGTATATTGGGTGTGATAGACATTGACGCCCACCGAGGTCGGGGTGTCGAACAGCCAGGGCTCGGTGAAGCCCAGATCGACGTTGAACTTCTTGTTGCTGAACTCGGTCTTCAGGTTCACCTGCTGGCCCCGGCCCAGGAAATTGGGGACCCCGATCTGCACGAAGCCGGCCAGGCCGTCGGTGGCCCCGTAGGTGGTCCCGATCTGGAACTGGCCCACCGTCTTCTCCTTGACGTCAAAGATCAGGTCGATGTTGCCCAGGGTGTCGGCCGGCTGGTAGTTCAGCTGGACGTCCTCGAAATAGCCCAAGGTGAAGATCTCCCGCTGGCTGCGCATCACCTTGGAACGCCGGAACAGCTCGCCCGGCTTGACGGTCAGCACCCGGCGGATCACCTTCTCCCGGGTCTTGGTGTTGCCGGAGATGATCACCTTGTTGACATAGGCCGGTTTGTTCTCGATGATGTTATAGGTGATGTCCACCGTGGAATCCCGCAGGTCCTGGAAGGGCTCGATGTGGCAGTAGATGTAGCCCTCCTCGGTGTAGATGGAGAACAGGTTCTCCAGGGTCTTGTCGGCGTCGTCTATCCGGAAGATCTTTTCCGGCTTCAGCTCGGTCATCCGGTGGAGCCTCTTGGTATCGATCTTGTCGTTGCCGGAGAACTCCACCCGGCCAATCTTGAACTCCGGCCCTTCGGCCACCTCCAGGTGGATGTCCACTCGGTCCATCTTCCGGTTGTAGGACAGAGAATCCTGCCTGGCGGCTATCTCCAGATGGCCGTGGTTCTTGTACAGCCGGGTCACCCGGTCCAGGTCCTGGGTCAGGGTGTCCTGGTTGAAGGATCCGCTGCGGAACCAGGGGATCACCTTCCAGACCAATGTCCAGCCCCGGGGCTTGGTCTTCATGGCTTTGATGACGGCCCCGTCTGACAGGGCCTGGTTGCCGCTGACCAGTATCTTCTTGACCCGGATCTTCTTGCCCTCCTCGATCTTGAAACGGACCGCATAGCGGCTGCCCGACTCTATCAGGGTATCCTCAACCTGGGCGTTGAAGTAGCCCTTCTCCATGTACAGGGCCCGGATGGTATCCTTGGATTGGGCCAGGTACTGAGGATCCAGAAAACTGCCGGGCTTGAGGGCGATCTTTTCCTCCAGCTGATCTGATTTGATCTTCTTATTGCCCAGGAATTCTATCCTTTCCACGATGGCTTTTTCCGTCACTGAAAATACCAGCAGATATCCGCTCTCGGTCGAATCTTTGGCCACCGCCACCTCGGTGAAATAACCCAGTTGGTATATCTTCTTCACCGCTTCGGAGATGTTGTTGTCGTTCAGCTGGTCGCCCGGCAGTATCCCCGATGCGTTCAGCACCACCTCCGGATCGATTCGTTCGACACCCTCTACCCTGAGGTCGGCTATGATGACGGCATTGGCCGGCAAGGTCTGGACCAAGAGCGAAATTACCATAACTATTGACGGAAATAAAAAGCGCTTCATGTATGTCTTTCTTTTTTAGTTATCGGGTTTAGCTGTTCCAAAAAAACTTGGGCGGGCATCGGCTTGTAATTATAACATTCCGGGATTATGCAGTCAATTGAAAACCTCGCCAATTAAACATGACCAGGCTGGCTATGGCCAGCCTGGTCATGGACTCATTTCTTCGCCCGGGGAGTTTTTTTCCTGACGCCTCCCCTGATTTTTCCCGGGGACTGGGGAACGAATTTCAAGACCTCACCTTCGGCTTCTATCAGCACCCTGTTCCCGAACCTGATATCGGCCTTCAGGATCTCCTGGGACAGAGGGTCCTCCACCATCCTCTGGATGGTGCGGCGCAAAGGCCTGGCCCCGTAGGTGGGATCGAATCCCCTGGCCACCAGCAGTTCCTTGGCCTGGGGCGAGATGCCGATGGTGATGTTCTTTTCCTTAAGCCGCAGGGAAAGTTGGCCTATCAGGATGTCCACGATCCGGCCCATCTCCGGCCGGCCCAGGGAATTGAATACCACCACCTCGTCCACCCGGTTCAGGAATTCCGGGTTGAAGGTTTTTTTAAGCTCCGACAGCACCTTGTCCTTCATCTGGTCGAAGGCCAGCAGCTGGTCGTTATTCTGGAATCCCAGGCTGACGCCCTTCTTGATCTCCCGGGCCCCCAGATTGGAGGTCATGATCAGCACCGCGTTCTTGAAGCTTACCTTCCGGCCGTAGGAATCGGTCAGCTGGCCGTCCTCCAGCACCTGCAGCAGCATGTTGAACACGTCGGGATGGGCCTTCTCTATCTCATCCAGCAGGACCACCGAATAGGGCTTGCGCCGGATCTTCTCGGTCAGCTGGCCGCCCTCCTCGTACCCCACGTAGCCCGGAGGAGCCCCCACCATCCGGGAGACGGCGAACTTCTCCATGTATTCCGACATATCCACCCGGATCAGGGCGTTCTCATCTCCGAACAGGAAAGAAGCCAGGACCCTGGCCAGCTCGGTCTTGCCCACCCCGGTGGGGCCCAGAAAGATGAACGAGCCCATCGGCCGGGCGGTGTCCCGGATGCCGGCCCGGCTGCGGCGCACCGCCCGGGAGACGGCCTCCAGGGCCTGGTCCTGCCCCACCACCCGCTTCCTGAGTTCCTCCTCCATCCGCAATAAGCGGGCGGACTCTTTCTCCTCCAGCTTGACAATGGGGATCCCGGTCCAGCGGGAGATCACATAGGCGATGTCCTCCTGGGTTATCTTTACCGCCACCAGGTCGCGGCTCTTCTTCCAGGCCTCTCGCAGCCGCTCTATTTCCTGGCGCTTGTTCCTCTCCGAATCCCTTAAGGTGGCCGCCTTCTCATAATCCTGGCCCTTGACCGCCTCTACCTTGCATGCTTTTATGTCCTTGAGCTGGCTCTCCAAGAATTTTATCTCGGCCGGCGGCTCGGAGGTGGACAGCCTGGCCCGCGAGCCGGCCTCGTCCAGCACGTCGATGGCTTTGTCCGGCAGATAGCGGTCGGTGATGTAGCGGTCGGACAGCCGGACCGCCGATTCAATGGCCTCATCGCTGTATTTCACCTTGTGGTGGTCCTGGTATCTTTCCTGCAGACCCTTTAATATCTTCAGCGATTGGTCCACCGACGGGGCCTCCACTATGATGCTCTGGAACCGGCGCTCCAAAGCGCCGTCCTTCTCGATATGCTTGCGGTACTCGTCCAGGGTGGTGGCCCCCACGCACTGCATCTCCCCCCGGGCCAGGGCGGGTTTGAGCATGTTGGAGGCGTCCAGCGCCCCCTCGGCCCCTCCGGCCCCCACGATGGTGTGCAGTTCGTCCAGGAAGATGATGTTGTCCTGGGTCTGGCGCAGCTCGTTCATCAAAGCTTTCATCCGCTCCTCGAACTGCCCCCGGTACTTGGTCCCGGCCACCACCGCGGCCAGGTCCAGGGCCATCACCCGCTTGGACAACAGGGGCTCCGGCACCTCGCCGCTGATTATCTTCTGGGCCAGCCCCTCTATGATGGCGGTCTTGCCCACCCCGGCCTCGCCGATCAGCAGGGGGTTGTTCTTCTTGCGCCGGGACAATATCTGGATGACCCTTTCTATCTCCCGGCCCCGCCCGATCACCGGGTCCAGCTTGCCGTCCTGGGCCAGCCGGGTCAGGTCCCGGCAGAAATAATCCAAGGCCGGGGTCTTGCTCTGCCCGTTTGATTGAGGCGTCGGCGATGATCCCGGCTCGCTGGACAGCAGGCGCATGATCTCGGAGCGCATCAGCTCCGCACTAATGCCCAACGACACTAGGGCCCGGGAGGCTATGCCGTCCTGATCTTCCATCAGCCCCAGCAGCAGGTGTTCGGTGCCCACATAATTGTGCTGGAGGGTTTTGGCCTCCTCCACCGCCAGCTCCATGGCCCGGCGGGCCGACAGGTTGAATGGCAGTTCGCCCATCAGGATGGTCTGGCCGCCCTTGGGCATCAGCTCCTCCACCTTACGGCGGATCTGCTCGGTGCTTACGCCCAGGCTCAACAGCACCGCCACCGCCACCCCCTCGCCCTCCCGGAGAGCGGCCAAAAGGATATGCTCGGTGCCTATGTAGTCATGCTGCAGGCGCCGGGCCTCCTCGCGGGCCAGGAACAGGACCCTTCTGGCCCTTTCGGTGAATCTATTGTCTTTCATGATAATTACTTATTGATATTGGACTGTTTTGAGGTTTGAAAAGTTTAAATAAAATCTGCCATGATAGCCCTGACCATTTTGGCCCTTTCCCCGTCCCGTTCATGGGCCTCCAGCTGGGCGTCCAGCATGATCTGCAGATGGGCCGGCTGGGTGGTGATCAGCAGTTTGTTCAGGGCATTCAGCCCCATCCTGGGAAACAGGCCCAGGAAAATGCCCAGACGCAGGGAGGATGTCAGCTCCAAAAATTCCCGGGAGGAAAGCATCCTGGCGTTGGCCAGGATGCCGAAGGCCCTCCAGATGTTGTCCTCGGTCTGCCGGCGGGCGTGATCCATGATGTATCGGCGGGCCTCCATTTCCTGTTCCATCAGGCTGCGGCCCACCCGCTCCACATGCTCTATTATCTCCAATTCGTTCCGGCCCAGGGTGGCCCGGTTGGAGATCTGGAAGATATCCCCGGCCACCTCGCTGCCCTCGCCGTAGAAGCCCCGCACCAGGATCCCCTGCTCCTCCATTTGATTCAAAAGTTTTTCTATCCTTTTGGCCCGCACCAGGGCCGGCAGGTGGATCAGCAGCGAGGCCCTTAAGCCGGTCCCCAGGTTGCTGGGACAACAGGTCAGAAATCCCCACTCCGGGGAATAGGCCATCGCCAGTCTCCGCTGCAGCTGATCGTCCACCTGGTCGACTATCCGGAAGGCCTCGATCAGATCCAGGCCCGGCAGCAGGCTCTGCATCCGGATGTGGTCCTCCTCGTTGATCATCAGGTCCAGCGACTGGTCCCTTCCCACCAGCACCCCGGCCCCGTTCTTTTTGTCCATCAGGTCCGAGCTGATCAGCCGGCGCTCCCACAGGGCGGTCCTGTCGAGCTGGTTCAGGATATCCAGGTCGAAAAAGGCCGCACCGCCGAAATAATTAACCGCTGACGAAGCTTTTCTGACCTCCTCCCGGACCAGGCTGCGCTCAGCCTGCCCGGAGCGGCCGGGAAAAAGATGCTCCGCCAGATTGCGGGCCAGCCGGACCCGGCTGGAGATCACCACTCCGGGATCGCTGTCCGAAGGTTTAAGCCATCCGGCCTCCTGGCCGATCAGGCCCTGTATGCCGTTGTCGGGAAGGTTCATTTGGCCCCGCTGGTCTCCAATTGTTTGATCTGGTCGCGCAAGGCTGCCGCCCTCTCGTATTCCTCTTTGAGCACCGCTGCCTGCAGGTCCAGCTTAAGCCGCTCCACCCGGTTTTCGGAGGGGGCGGCTTTGATCTCACCGGAGGCCGGGGCGGCCTTGCCCAGATGATCGTTGAGGCCGTGTATCTGCCTGACCAGTGGTTTGAGGCTGGCGTTGAACACCTGATAGCAGCCGGGGCAGCCCAGCCGGCCCAGTTTTTTGAAATCGGTCAGGGCCAGCCCGCATTGGGGGCATTGGGCCTGATTATCGTCATCCTGCTCAGCGCCGATATCGCGGATCATCCCGGCCAGCATGTCCCCCAGGGAGGACAGGGCCAGGTTCAGGCTTTTGGCCAGGCCCTTGAGCTCGGCGCATTCCCGGCACAGGTTGTAGTCGGTGTTCCGGCTGTCCCGCACTTCGGTGTAGCGCATCACCGCCTGGTTTTTTTTGCACAGATCGCAGATCATAATGAGTTGTTCAATAATTTTTTAAATAATTGAGGAATAAACTCCCGCACCCATTCAGACTGTCAGACATAATAGCTTCCTCAGGGGGACATAGCAATGTCATCCCGAGAGCCTGCCCTGATACCGACAGTCTTGTTAGCATTTGAAGGGGAACTTCGAAGCAACACAAGTTGAGGGATAAGTGCCGCTACATAATCGGGCTTACAAGTATAATGCCTTCATCATGGTGCCATACTTTCATATCAGCTAACATAAGTAAATATAGCCCTTAAACCCCGCTTTGTCAACCCCTGGCAACCTAAGTGGGATTGCTGGAAGTTTTCAATTTCCGGCGGCGAAAAGCTCCCCGGAAACGGCCGATATATCCGGCCGGCTGCCCAGGGCTATCCTGGCGCAGAAATTTTTTGCGGCGATGAACTCCAGGGGCTGGCGGATGGTCCGGACCAGTTTTTCCAGCTTCTCCCGGGAGGGATTGCGGTCCTCCGGCCACCAGACCTCCAGTTTTGACCCCTCCCATTTTATCCGGACCGCGCCCAGGCTGGCCGCCCCCAGCCGGAGCCGGGCCGCCTCGATAAGACGGCTGACCTCCTCCGGCGGCGGGCCGAAGCGGTCGGACATCTCCTCGCGGATCCTGTCGAATTTTTCCATATCGCCGATCCTGTTCAGCTGGCGGTAGAGGTTGATCCTCTCGTTGGGATCCTCCACATAATCCTGCGGGATCAAAGCCCTCCCCGGGATCTCCACCTTGACGTCGATCTGGGGCACCGCCGGCAGGCCTTTCAGCTCCCGGACCGCCTCCTCCAGCAGCTGGCAGTAGAGCTCGAAGCCCACCGCGATCATGTTGCCGTGCTGCTCCCGCCCCAGAAGGTTCCCGGCCCCCCTGATCTCCAGGTCCCGCAGGGCCAGCTGGAAACCGGAGCCGAGCTCGGACAGCTCCTCGATCACCCTCAGCCGCTTGCGGGCAATTTCGTTGATCCGCCCCCCCTTGGGAATGATCAGGTGGGCGAAGGCCCGCTTGTTGGAGCGCCCCACCCGCCCCCGCAGCTGGTACAGCTGGGCCAGGCCGAACTTATCTGCCCGGTTGATGATGATGGTGTTGACGTTGGGCATGTCCAGGCCCGACTCGATGATGGTGGTGGCCACCAGCACGTCGTAGCGCTTGGCGGCGAAGGCCAGCATCACCCGCTCCAGCTCCCGCTCCTCCATTTGACCGTGGGCCAGGGCCACCTCGGCCCCCGGCACCAGACTGGCGATATAGGCGGTCATGGCGGCGATGGACTGCACCCGGTTGTGCAGGAAGAAAACCTGGCCGCCCCGGTCCACCTCCCGCAGGATGGCCTCTTTGATCCGGTCGGCGTTCCATAATGACACCTCGGTGATCACCGCCAGCCGGTCCTTGGGCGGGGTCTCGATGTTGGAGATGTCCCGGGCCCCCAGCAATGACATGTGCAGGGTCCGGGGGATGGGGGTGGCGGTCATGGTCAGCACGTCCACCGCCTTGAACAGCTGTTTGAGCTTCTCCTTGTGGGCCACCCCGAAGCGCTGTTCCTCGTCCACCACCAGCAGGCCCAGCTTTTTGAACTGGACGTCCTTCTGGATCAGGCGGTGGGTGCCGATGACGATGTCCACCTCGCCGGCGGCCACCGCTTTGATGACCTTCTTCTGGTCGCCGTGCTTGCGGAAGCGGGACAGCATCTCCACCTTCACCGGGTAGTCGGCCAGCCGCTCCCGGAAGGTCTGGTAATGCTGTTCGGCCAGCACCGTGGTGGGCACCAGCACCGCCGCCTGGCGGCCGTCCATCACCGCCTTGAAGGCCGCCCGGATGGCCACCTCGGTCTTGCCGTAGCCCACGTCGCCGCACAGCAGGCGGTCCATGGGCTTGTCGCTCTCCATGTCGGCCTTGATCTCCCCGATGGCCCTCAGCTGGTCGGGCGTCTCCTGGTAGATGAAGGAGGCCTCCAGCTCCTTCTGCCACAGGGTGTCGGGCGAGAAGCTTATCCCCGGCTGGGATTTTCGCGCCGCATACAGGACCAGCAGTTCCTTGGCCATGTCATGGGCCGAGCGCTTGGCCCGGGCCTTGGTCTCCTCCCAGGCCGCCGAGCCCAGCTTGGAGAGGTTGGGGTGTTGGCCCTCCTCGGCCGAGTATTTCTGGACCCTTTTCAGCTGGTCCACCGGCAGGTACAGCTTGTCGCCGTCCCGGAAGATCAGCAGCAGGCACTCGGTCTGCCGGCCCTCAATGTTAAGATTGCTCAGACCCTGATACTGGCAGATGCCGTGGTCCACGTGCACCATGAAATCGCCCTTCCTCAGGGCCTCCAGGCTGCGGATGGCCCCGCCCCCCTTGAAGAACCTTCGGGCCCTTCTCCGTTTCTCCCGGGCGAAGATCTCCCGCTCGGTGACGGCGCACAAAAGGGCCTCGGGAAAGACGAAGCCGCTGTGCAGCCCGGCCACCGTGATCTCGGCGACCCTTGCCCGGCTCTGGCCGTCGATGATCTCGTTCAGGCGCTCCTGCTGTCCCTGGTTGTCGCACAGCAGAAAGATCTGAAAGTTCTCCTGGTGCAGTTTCTCGATCCTGGCCCCCAGCAGGTCCAGATTGGACATGAAGGGCTCCACCGGCTGGATGCCGATGCGGACGATCTCCTCGGGCGACCTCTCCTCGGACATCCCGAAGCCGGCCCCGGAGGTCGCCAGCAGTCGGCTGAAAGTTGCTAGCCCCCGCCGGAACTGTTCGCCGGAGGCGAATCGGTTATCGTTGACCATGTCCCGGTACTCCTCGGACAGCTCGGCCCATTCGGAGGAGATCTCCCCCGGCTCGTCCATGATCACCAAACAATTCTCCGGCAGGTGCTCCAGCAGCAAGGCGGTCCTTTGGGAGACCTCCATCCGGGGCAGGATGGTGGCCCGTTCCAGCCGGGCGGTGGAGCGCTGGTCCAGCAGGCTGAAGCGGCGCAGCGAGACCAGGATGTCGTCGTCCAGCTCCAGCCTGACCGGCCCCTCCTCGCTGAAGCTGGCGATGTCGATGATGGAGCCCCGCAGGCTGATGTCCCCGATGCCCGACACGGCCGGCTGGCGCTCATAGCCGGAGTCTATCAGCCGGGCCAGCAGCTCCTCCCGATCGATCTTCATGCCCAAAGAAAGGTCTATCCTCCGCTGGCCGAACTCGGCCGGGTTGACGGTGCGCTGGATGACCGCCCGGGCCGAGGCCAGGATCACCGCCGGCTGTCTGGACGACAGGGCCTGGAGGCATTCCATCCGGCTGCCCACCAGCTCCACGTCCGGCTCCTTCTGGTCGCCCGGCAGGATGTCCCAGGCCGCCCACCATCTGATGTTGTCCGGGCCCAGCAGGACGGAGAGATTGTCCCGCTGCCGCTCGGTTTCCTCGTCGCCGGGGGTGATCCACAGCAGGGTCCGGGGCTGTTTGGCATACAGCCCGGAGACGATCACCGGCTTGCCGGCCTCGCAGGGCCCGGTCAGGCCGAAAAGCTTCTGATCGGAGGCATACAGCTTAAAAAGCTTGGCGAACGACGGGCTGTGGTAGACCGCTTTTGAAAATTTATCCCAGATCATATTATATTTTGTGATTAAACTTATTTCAATCTCTCACTAAGACACCAAGACCACTAATTATAATGATTTTAAACTTTGCGCCTCTGTGCCTTTGTGTGAGAAACAACCAACCTCTCACTGAGCCACTAAGGCACCAAGATTATTTTGTAATTACCAGAACTAAGATTACCCTTCGTGTCCCTGTGTCGCTTCGACAAGCTCAGTGCATGCTTTGTGTGAGAAACAACCCACCTCTCACTAAGCCACCAAGATCACTGAGTTCGTTTCGGGTTTCTTGGGTATTAAGATTACCTCTTTGTGCCTCTGTGTCACTTCGACAAGCTCAGTGCATGCTTTGTGTGAAAATATTCTTGGTTAATTTTTTGTGTTTTTCGTGTATTTCGTGGGCAGCGTTCCCGAACCGTAAACGCCGAAAGGCCAAGGCCCCGCTAGCATGGGGGGTCTTGGCTGTTCTTATAATTGATCAGAAATAATTATACACCGAAAGGATATTTTTGTAAAGCCTTATGATCAGGTGCGGTAGGCCATGAATTCCCCGTACTCCCCGCAGGTCTCGAAGCCCAGCCTTCGGTAGCATCTGATGGCCCCGGCATTGTCGGCCTTGACGTTGAGCCCGATGACATCGACCGTCTGCAAAAGATTCTGGCACAGCGCGGCGGTGGCCTTTGTCCCCAGCCCCTGGCCCCGCAGTTCCGGCCAGGTGGCGATGTTCCCCAGCGCCGCCACTTTGTACTGCTGCGAATAGACGTGAATCCCGGCGATGCTCGCCAGACGGCCTTCTTTACGCAGGCCGAAGTACTGTCCGGTCTCCAGCATCCGGGCATCGAACCAGTTGTCGGGATAACTGGCGGCGTAGAAATCCGATATCTCTTCCCTGTGGGAGGCACCCAATGGCGTGGTCCCGGCAGTATCGATATTTTTTAGAACCTCCGGCCGGGACAGCACCATCTTATGGTGGGTGCCGTGCGATTCTAAGCTAAATTTTTCTTTCAAGATCTCTTCCAGGCCCGGGGTCAGATGACAGTAGAGCCTGTCCGGCAATTCACCGGCCAGCTGAGCCAGAAGCTCTTCCATGAAAGGGGATCCCGGCTGGTCCAGGGCCAAAAGGACCGGCAGCTCGGTACCATTATACAGCAAGGCAATGGATTTTACCTCCCCGTTTTCTTCATGACCGTACCAAGTGGTGTAGGGAAAGAAAAAATCGTCCAGGTCGCCCAGCTCATAGAGGTGCAGGGCGGGGTTTTGGCGCAGGAATGATTCGATGATGGTCTTGTCAGTCAATACTCTCATCGGACGCTGATGAACGCAGATCTTATCGTTTCAGTATTAGAATAACCTATTAAAACGCGTAAATGGCTTTTAAATAATGGCATTGGGTTTTTGATTCGGTTCTATTATTAACGTAAAGAGTATCTACCCGTTTATAAGTTGTGTGGTTTTCCGTTTCAAAGGAATATTCGATTTTTATTTTTTCGTTGATTTTAACTGTTGTGCCCAGATCCAGCACCGGTCCATCCGTTCCACAACGTACCGTCCATGGGGATAATATATATGTCTCTAATGCCAAATGCCCGTCACCAATAAGCGAAATATATTCGCTCATATCCAGATCAATACCTTCGTAAATATCAAATATTATTCTGGTTCTTAATAGCCTTAGATAATAGGCCATACCAACCCCCAGACGGAAATAATTCCCGCGATGTCCTAAAGGCTGGCTCAACCCGCCTTTTAAACAAAGGGTCCTGTTTTTGCTGCGAATGGAACGCCATTTCAATTCTATAAGATATGTCTCCCCATAATTTCTTTTATAATAATTTACGAGAAACGCCAGGTTATTCAGGCTGTCCATGTTTGATATCCCGGCTTTGACACCATACCAATTATTATTAACATTGAATGATCGGTCATAACCGAAACCGTAGCCGAACCTGCCTGCCTTTTGTGCCAATCCAAGATTGATGATTCCATAGTTGATTCTTGAGGAATCATTAATGTTGATATTTTCGGTATAACTTATTGCAATATTAGTTGTCTTTCTGTCATTCAAACCAGCCTTTATATCTATCGTTGGTGAATTTCTGGAAGTTTTATAATACTGGCAGATGCTGTCAAGAACATAGAAAGTCTCGTTGCTGGTTAAACTGTTGCTGAAACCCAAAGCCGCAAAATCATATTGCATGCCTGACATTAATGCCGGATTATCATAGATATCGTTTTCTAAATCTTCGATGATGGTGCTGCCCCCCAGCCCTTTTACCCGGACATCGCTGGCAGTAGAAATATTGACGCAAAATAATCCAACAAGAATAACCACCAATTTCTTCATTATCTTCTCCTGTTTGACCAGCCAATAGAAAGGGTCATTATAATTAAATAATGACCCTATTTACTGTGCTAATTATAGTTGATGCCATTTCTAAAATCAAACTATATTTTAACGAATTTTACCGTTCAGCCTTTTCATTGAACGCAACTGTATAGAACGCTGATGAACGCTGATCTTATTGATATTAATTGCAATTGCTTTTTGAACCGTCAGTGCCTCCGCTGTAGCTATGGCACTCGAGGAAGCCGATATAAAGCGTAAGCGGAAGGCGCCAAGTGCGCCAAGATTTTTATAATTTTTCTTTGTGGGCTTCGCGTCTTCGCGGTAAATTATCAAGCACCGCTTTTCCGGTTCAGCTTTTTCACCTCCCTCAGGATCATCACCGCGGTGATGGAGGCCGCGATTAAATCCGCCAGCGGCCCGGACAGCCACACCCCGTCGATCTTTAAAAGCGGCGGCAGGATCAGCACCATCGGTATCAGCACGATCACCTGGCGCAGCAGGTTGAGGAACATGGAGATTCTGGCCTTGCCGATGGCCTGGAAGAAGTTGGAGCCCACCACCTGGAAGCCCACCACCGGGAACATGAACAGCAGGATCCTCATCCCCCTGACCCCTATGGCCAGCAGTCCGGGATCGCTGGTGTTGAACAGCGAAATGATGGCCCCGGGGAATATCTCCACCGCCAGCCAACCGCTTACGGTGATGCCGGTGGCCGCGATCAGGGCCAGCTTGAGGGTGCGCTTGACCCTGTGGTATTGCTTGGCCCCGTAGTTGAAGCCGATGATGGGCTGGGAGGCCATGTTGATGGCGATCACGCAGAACACCACCATCATGGCCACGCTGTTGATGATCCCCATGGCCCCCACCGCCAGGTCCCCGCCGTATCTTATCAGCTGGATGTTGAACAGGGCGTTGATGACGCTGCCGGCCAGTTGCATGGCGAAGGGCGCCATCCCGATGGAGAAGATCCCCAGCACTATTTTCTTTTCCAGCCGCAGATTGGCGGTCTTAAGCCGCAGTCCGCTTTTGTTCCCGGTGAAGTGCAGCAGCACCCAGGCGCTGGTGATGGCCATGGAGATCACCGTGGCGATGGCCGCCCCGGCCACTCCCATCTTAAAAACGAAGATGAACAGAGGGTCCAGCAGGGCGTTGGCCACCGCCCCGATCAGCATGGTGTACATGGCGGTCTTGGCGTGGCCCTCGGCCCGGATCATGTTGTTCATCCCGAAGCCCAGCCCCTGAAAGATGTTCCCCCACAGGATGATGGTGATGTACTGCTTGGCGTAGCCCAAAGTGTCCGGCCCGGCCCCGAACAGGGACAAAATGGTGTCCCGGAAGACCAGCCCCAGCACCGTGATGCCGAAGGAGATGACGATCAGCAAGGTGAAGGCGTTGCCCAGGATCTTCTCGGCCTCCGGCTTGTTCTGCTGGCCCAGCCGGATGGAGACCAATGAAGCCGAGCCCATGCCCACCAGCATGCCGAAGGCCATGGCGATGATCATGATGGGAAAGGTGACCGACAGGCCGGACAGCGCCAGCGCCCCCACCCCCCGCCCGATGTATATCCGGTCCACGATGTTGTACAGGGTGTTGGCCAGCACGCCGATGATGGCCGGCAGAAAATATTTCCACAGCAGTTTGCCTACCGGGGTATGGCCCAGTTCCTGGGTGCGGTCCAAATGGATTCTCCTGAGAAGGGGTTGGATTCTTTCCCGCGAAATACGCTAAAGAAACTAAAATGTTTTGGCGCCTTTTCGCGTGTTTAGCGGGCTAAAATAAATTAGTGCGGGCAGTAATACCCGCACCGTGAGTGTATTATAACCGAATAAATTTTTATATTCAAGCCATGTCTTTTTACTTTTTATATGTTCTTGTCTGCATTATCAAAGTATCTAATTTTTGATTGATGCTTTTTATCGATTCTTCATTGTTATTTATAATCTCTATTGGCTTTTTTATTTCTACTTTATTAAAAAATATTGTGAATATTGAAACAGCCAAAGTAATTAATATTGAGGCAATGGCAATTCGTGTAGCTATTTTTGCATTTTTCATTGCTTCGGTTAATTCAAGGTAATCAATATATTTAAACTTTGCCTCAATCGTTAAAATATATTTTATTTTTTCGTCTTTATATTTACCTTCAAGGTTTGCGGGTGCATATAATAAGAAAAACGGTGTTTCAAGGGGCGGATCCCCCTTTGCGCCCTTAAAGGGGTTATGATAAGCATGGGAAAAATATTTATCAACAATGTCAATCTCTTTGTCTCTAATATTACATTCCTTTATTAATTGGGTATAACTAAAACCTTCCGGATTTTTATCTCCAAATTGTAGTATTCTAATATATAAATCTTTTTCCATTTTCATTATATCCTTAATGCTTATTTAGTAACACTAAACGGCGCAACTTTAAAAACACAAACACCACTTCCAATATCTTGTCGCCCACCACTGACCTGTTTGTAATACCTGGCATAACTATACTGGTAATTGCTGTTAATATCAAAATCCGGAAAGCTTGCTAAAGTATCACCATTAATTTTAACACACTCGGCAATTTTAGTAATATTATTCTCTTGATAAACATACATACCGCCAAATAATATACCCCCGCCCATTCTTAATTTGTGAAACCAGAAAGCAATGTCTTCTAACATTATTTCGGGATATATTGGATTTGCTAAAGAGAACTTATAATATGATGCATATAATATATTAGAATTCGCAAAAGTGTGAAATATTGTTCTTGGACAACTAATGTTATTTACAACAACGGGCATTACTGGATCACTAATATCAACAACAGTTATTCCAGAATCTTGTTTTGCTATATATGCATAATTACCTGATATAGTTACATCATATGAATATTTTCCAATATTGCAAGAAGACACATTGGTTGGATTATTTGGGTCTTTGATATTAATAAGAAATAGACCATTATAGAAATTGGCAACATACGCTATAGTATCACGAACGGCAATGCCAATATTTCTTGGCACATCTATTTGTGTACAATTAGTTACATAGCCTATTTCTGTTGGGTTTAATGGATCTGTTAATGATGCAATGCTTAAACCATCACCAGCAACAAGTATATATAACAAATTATTTGCTAAAATTGCCTTTAACCCGGTTGAATTACCTCTGGGATAAATAACATTTTTTATATGGAGCGGTGTGTTGTAATTAGATATATCGTAAATGGCAATTTCTGTATTATAAAAAAAATACGTGTAATTATTATAAATAATTTGGCAATTGGGTTCTCCACCATAATATGTGGTAAATGTTTTTCCAATTACATATGGACCTTTTTCAAATACATTTATTAAACTTGGTTTCCATTCATTGATCGGATTCCACGCCTTTACCTGCCAATAAATTTTACCTAACTTATTAGTATCTACCCAATTATAAAACGTGTCCGCTATTTCAATTGCAACAAATGAATCAGATATGGTTGAATAATTACTCAGCCGTAATTTATATTTTGTCGCACCATCAACTTTAGACCATGTAAATGTAATCGTATCTTGTGCATTCCAAATCCATGCATTATTGGCAGGTGAAATTAAACCGGGCACCCCCGGCAATGGCACAGCAGATTCCACTGGATTATTCCACTTCCTCCCGCAACCCACAATAGATAACAGCACACAGATAACAGATAATTGGGCAATATATTTTTTCATTGCTAAAACCTCCAGGTCAGACCTAACCCCACGCCTTCGCAAAGGCTACGGCGTGCAGGCACCCCCTTCCCCGCAAGGGAAGGGGCTTCCTGTTCCCCCTCCTCACGGGAGGGGGTTAGGGGGCGGTCAGTAAAATATAGGTCCAATTCCGGACCATTTTCCGTCAGGCTCATCGGCTTTTTATTGCCAACCAAATATAAAATCCCCGAAGTAAGAAAACAAGCCCCGGCCGTGCCGGCCGTTATATAAGTAAACTTGTCTAATTTCTCGGTGTTGTCCCGGGCCTCCACGGCATCGGCGGTCAGTTCCGCGCTTTGGTATTTGTCGTATTCCTTATTGGCAAGTATCTTCAGCACTCCGGCCCCAGCGGTCAAACCAACCCCCGACCACATAAAAGCCTTGGCCGTGCCCCGGTAGGGCTTAATGTAGCCCAGGGCCATCAGCCGTTCCCGGCGTTCCTTTTCGTCCTGCTTGGCCTTTTCCTTCAACTGCTTCCGGTATTCCCCTTTCTTCTGTTCGTTCTCCTTCTCCAGCGCCTTAAGCCTTATCCGTCGTTCCTCCTCCTGTTTCTGGGCGTAAAGCCTGGCCTTGTATGCCTCCTCCTGCCGCCGTCTGGCCTCGGCCTCGGAGATCTTTTCCTGTTCAAAAGTTTGGTTTTGTTGCTGAGACTGGGCGTATTCCGTTTCTATCTTTTCAATGTCCTTGCGCCCCTTTTCCAGCAGGGCTTTTTCCTCGGGCAATAAAATATCCTTGTCCACCAGTTCCCCGGCCGCCTCCCGCATTAAAAGTAGCAGGCTCTCCTGCGGCCCGTTAAAATCCCGGTCCACCGTCTTATCTATCTTTCCGGTGGTAACGTCCACCAGCCTTAAATTCACCACCCAGGCCTGCCCGAACTTGCCTATACTGCCGCCCACCATCTTGGAAGCCGACAGCATCTTGCCGGCCTCGATCAGACAGCTGGTCTGGTCGCAGGCCCCGGTCATGGTAAAACCCTGTTCTTTTAATATCTCATCGCGCTTGGTGCGCTCTACGATGTCGTAAGTCCCGGCCTTGCCCAGCTCCGAGAGGAGGCGGTCGGTTACTATGACAGCATCGGCAGCAGAAAGGCCCTGGCATTGCAGATCCATGATGGCCACGGTGGGCCTGGGTCCGGCCAGGGCGGCATGGGCGATAAGAAAAATGAATAAGGCAAAATATTTAAGATTCATTTCATCACCGATATATTTAGTGTTTACAGTATCAACTATACACCCCGCCCCAGGCAAAATCAAGAAGAAATTTCATAAATGGTTTTATCAGGTTTTGTGTTTTAGCGATAGGCTAATTTATCCGCCGCAGCCAAAGCGTAGGAGGAAGCCTATCGCTTGGTATCATTCGCCTACGCTTGTATTGTTGGCAATTTCAAGCGCCGTAGCTACGGCGAAGGCGCACAAGGCCGCAGTTGCGGCCTCTGCCAATAGGCTTCGGCAAAGCCTTGTTGAATTACCAGCGATATTATTTCCTGTCCGCCTTTGGCGGAATGGTATCGCTGAATAAAAACATAAGCCCGGATGGCCTTCCATCCGGGCCTAACCTAACACCCTCTCCAAATTTATTTGGAGAGAGCCTGCACTGAGATGGCGATAATAAATGACAAACGAAAGTGGGCAGGGGTGAGGTCTAATAAAATGATATCAATCCTGCTTACCGCATCAACACCAGTTTTTTCGTCTCCACAAAACCACCGGCCTGTAAACGATAAAAATATACCCCGTTCCCCAGGCTGCCGGGATTAAATTTAACGCTGTGGCTCCCTGCGCCCTGGTGTTCGCTGACCAGCGTCTTCACCGCCCGGCCCAGCATGTCGTAAACCTTCAGTTCAGCAAAAACGCTGGCGGGCAGCTGATAGCTGATCACCGCCGGCCGATCGGCCGGATTGGGATAATTCTGGGTCAAGGCAAACCGACCTGTCGGCCGCTCTTCCCGGCCCGCCACTCCGGTCAGCGGTTCAATGAACCTTCCGTAAACATCGCCGTCAGTGAAATTATAATCCATCCTTGAACCGACGGCCAGGTACTTGCCGCCGCCGAACCCACAGCCTCCAACGGGAACCTTGCCGGCTACGTAATCGAATATTACAAATGGAGCATCGACCGGAATCCCAGCCGGTGACCAGAATCTTCCCAAGAGCGACAGAATGGAGTACTGCGACCAGGTTATCAGGTAATTGGTCCCGTCAAAAGCGATGCTGGGCATGCCGGGGTCCAGGATTGAGTCGCAAACCACAATAGAATCCTGAAGCACCCCCGAGGTGGTGATGAATCGCCCCATTATGGTCCACTTGGTGCCGGTGTCGGGCGTTTCGTGATAGACCAGCAGATACCTGGAGCCGTCGAAGGCCAAGCTGGTCGGATTATCGCTCAGGTTCGGTCCGCCGTCGATCAGGAAATTGGATCCACTCAGGGAACCGTTGCCTCCGACGAACTGCCCATAGATATCCTTGTCGCTGTCCTGGATCACCTCGACCCAGGCCGTCAGATAATTGGCCCCGTCATAAGCCAGGGAGATGTCGCGGGCCAGATTGCTGCTGATCTGGATCTGCCCGCCGATCAGGCTGCCGCTCTTGGAAACCCGCTGGCCGTAAAGCAGGGTGTCGGTCTTGACGAATAGCACCATATAAGAGGTGTCGTTGAAGGCCAGGCCGAAGTCGCCGGGATGCATCAGGGATGCGTTTGCCGCGATGGTAAAATAGCTTCCCACCAATCCGCCCGAGGTGCTGATGAACTGGCCGTTGAGGGAATTGTCGCTCTCCCGCCAGGCCAGCAGATAGTTGGTCCCGTCGAAGGCCGTCAGCGCCCCGGGGAATTCGGCCTGCCGGCCGATCGAGATCCTGGCCCCGATCAGGCTATCCGGGTACCCGATCAGCTGGGCGGTGACATTGCTCTGATCCAAGGTATCTCCCAAAATGGTTATAATTCCGTTCTCGCCCCCATAGACCGCGCACGACCCAATGGTGGAATCCCTTCCTACGGCAACCGGGAATTCCTGGGCATTAAGAACCGCCCCCGTTAAAGCGAGGCCCATCGCCATCATAAAAGAGATGAAAGGTTTAAACATGCTTGATATCTCCTATTTAATGATTTTTAGGACATTTGCACATGGCTTTTGAATTTATATGTTTTGCCATGTGCCTTTATGAAATATACACCCCGCCCCATGATAATGCAAGTGAATTCGCAATAAAATATCCGCGGCCTACGTCATCGCGAGTAATGCCCGATATCAAACATGCGAGTGCCTTCGCTGAAGCTACGGCACTGGAAGTGGTCAAATAAGGTAGCCTAGGCGAAGCGATCCAAAAACTTGGATTGCTTCATCCGTCAGGCGCAGATGTCTTCTCGCAATGACTAGAACCATAAGTCGCTCTGTGCCTTTGTGTCTTTGTGGCATAGCCCCTCAATACTTCTCTATCCACTCTATGGCCCGGACCAGCTCGAAGTTCGCATCCCCCGGCAGGGCATGCCCCACCCCGGAGAAGAAATTGAAGCTGGCGGTGATCCCGGCCTTGGTGAACTGCCTGATGGCCTGGATATTCTTCTCTATCCTTTCCTCCGGCTCCAGCTCGCCCATCAGCACATAAAATATGATCTTATTTTTGGCGGCTTCGGCCATCAGGGGATCCAGTTCGGTCCCGTAGCCCGGACCGATGGGAATGGAGCCGATGAAGATGTCGGGATGCTTCAGGCCCAGGTAGTAGCTGTAATACCCGCCCTGGGAGAAGCCGGCGATGATCATCCGCTTTTCGTCTATTTGATACTTGGCCTTCAGCAAGGCGATGGTCTCCATGATCCGCCGGTCGGCCTGCTCCCACTCCCCCCAGTTGAAGCTGTTCTTGCCCATCACCTCGGGTGCGTAGGGACAGCAGACGATGTAGCCCTTCTTGCTGCCGGCCGCTTTGAAGGCCTTGGAGAAGTTCACCGGCTCTCCTCCGAAGCCGTGCATGGCTATCAGCAGGGGATATTTTTTCCCCGGATCGAACCCCTCGGGCAGCAGCACCACCGGCTGGTTGGTGCGGCCCTTTATCTTTTCCATTAATTTTGCCGACCGGGCCAGGGCCTTTTTATAGCCCTTGGATTTGCGGATGTTGTTAAAATCCTCGTCCTGATCAAAATTGTACATCCCGGCGTCGATGGCCTGGTTGAGCCAGGCCAGCGCCTGCTTTTCATCGCCCAGCAGGCTGTAATTGCAGGCGATGTTGTAGATCACCGTGGTATGCCCCGGCCGGAATCTTAATGCCGCCTGGTAATCTTCGATGGACTGCCGGTACAGCTTCTGCCCGTAGCTGGTGTTGGCCATCTGGATGTAGACGGCTCCCGAATCGGTCTGGGCCGCGGCCAGAGAGACCAGGCCCAGCAGGGCAGTGATAGTCAATAAGAGTTTTTTCATGTCAGCCTCCTTAAACACTATTTTTGCTTTTAATATAAATCCCAAAAGATATAAACACGGTATGTCATTCCTGCGAAGCTTGTCCTCGCAAAGGCGGGGAGCAGGAATCCATATCTCTGGTGGATTCCCGATCAAGTCTGGAATGACATACTCAATATTTCAAACCTTCTTAGGGCCTCCACTTTCTCAGCCTCAGGCTGTTGCTCACCACGCTGACCGAGGAGAAGGCCATGGCCAGCGCCGCAATAAGACTCTTCAGATTATTTCCCGTTTCCGTAAAATTATCCTTTCTCCGCTTTCTCTTTGAAGAGAAAGCTACAAAGTCACGCCAAAGGCGGATCCGCCTATATGGATTTACCTGCGGTGGCGGAAGAACTGTCGCTGCACCGCTGCCTGGTAGTTTTTATAGCCAGCTGCCTAAATGTCTTGATCACGAAATTAGGCACCCGCAGGCAAAACATTTTTCACGGCAGCTTTTAGCCGGACAGCAGCGCTGATGCGACCCGGAGGTGGGTTCCCGCCTTCAGCGGAGCGGCTATGCTTCAGCCCCGAAAAAGCAGTCATTGCGTCATGTGCCTCCTGCTTGTTCTGGTTCAATGAATGCCGGGGCGTAAGCCTTGCTATCCGCGGAACTGGGCGGCAAAGACTTCTTTGGTTACTTTCTTGGTCACAAGAAAGTAACATCCGGCCTAACCATTGGATGTGCAACCTGTTTTTATTATTTCCACTTTCTCAGCCTAAGGCTGTTGCTCACCACGCTGACCGAGGAGAAGGCCATGGCCAGCGCCGCCAGCATGGGATTGAGCAGTATCCCCCAGAGGGGATACAGCGCCCCGGCGGCCACCGGTATCCCGATGACGTTGTAGAAGAAGGCCCAGAAAAGATTCTGCTTGATCACCCTCAGGGTGGCCTTAGAAAGCTTCAGCGATCCGGCTATCAGTTCCAGATTATCACTGATCAGGATGATGTCGGCCGACTCGATGGCCACGTCGGTGCCCCGGCCCATGGCTATCCCGATGTCGGCCTGGGCCAGGGCCGGAGCGTCGTTGATCCCGTCGCCCACCATGGCCACCTTTTGCCCGGCGGCTTGCAGCTTTTTGACTTCGGCTGCCTTATCGCCGGGTAGAACTTCGGCCAGCACCTGGTCGATCCCCAGCTGTCCGGCGATGTTTATGGCCGCCTCCCGGTGGTCCCCGGTGATCATGGCGGTCCTCAGACCCAGGCCCTTAAGGTCGGCGATGACCCGGACGGCATTCTCCCGCAGGGTGTCGGCCACCGCGATGATCCCGGCCGGCCGGGAATCTATGGCAACATAGACCACCGTCTTGCCCTCCTGCTGCAGGCGTCCGGCCAGTTTTTCCAGCTTGGTGTAGCCGATGCCTTTCTGCTCCATCATCTGCCGGTGGCCGACCTCCACCATCCGCCCGCCCACCCGGCAGCTGAGGCCGGAGCCTGGCAAAGCCTTGAAATCTAAAACTTCCAACAATGATATTTTTTTCAGCCGGGCGTAATCCATTATGGCCTGGCCGATGGGATGCTCGGATGAACTTTCGGCCGAAGCAGCCAGGGCCAGCAGTTCGTCCTCATTGAATTCCGGCATCACCGCCACATTGGTGACGGCTATTTTCCCTGAGGTCAGGGTCCCGGTCTTGTCGAACAGAATGCTGGTGATGCGGCCCGCCTGTTCCAGCACCTCGCCCCGCCGGATCAGTATCCCCAGCTCGGCCCCCCGTCCGGTGCCGGCCATGATGGCGGTGGGGGTGGCCAGCCCCAGGGCGCAGGGGCAGGCGATCACCAGCACCGCCACCGCGTTGATCAGGGCCATATTGAACGACGGCCCCCAGATCAGCCAGGCGACAAAGGTGGCGGCGGCCACCGCCATCACTACCGGGACGAAGATGGCGGCGATCCGGTCGGCCAGCCTCTGGATCGGAGCCTTGCTGCCCTGGGCCTCCTCCACCAGTCTGATGATCCGGGCCAGCATGGTATCCCGCCCGATCTTTGATGCCCTGAAGCGAAAGGCTCCGGTCTTGTTGATGGTGCCGCCCATGACCTGGTCGCCGATGTTTTTGTCAGCCGGAATGCTCTCCCCGGTGATCATCGATTCGTCGATGGTGGAATACCCCTGGGTGATGACCCCGTCGGCGGCGATCCTCTCCCCCGGCCGGACAATGATGATATCCCCGACTATAAGCTGATCCAGCGGCACTTCGATCTCATTGCCATCCCTGGCCACCCGGGCGGTCCTGGCCTGCAGGCCGACCAGCCGCTTGATGGCCTCCGAGGTCCGGCCCCGGGCTTTGGCCTCCAGCATTCGGCCCAGCAGGATCAGGGTGATGATCACCGCCGCCGAATCGTAATAGTAGGCCGGCTCCCGTCCCGCACCGGCGAAGAATTCCGGCCAGAAGGTGGCCGCCAGGCTGTAGCCGAAGGCGGCGGTGGTCCCCACCGCCACCAAGGTATTCATATCGGCATTGCGCCGTTTTATGGAGGCCCACAAACCCTGGTAGAACGGCCAGCCGGAGAATATCTGGACCGGGGCCGCCAGGCCCAGCATGATGTAGGGATCATGCAGCCAGCCGGGAAGGAATGGCAGGAACATGTGCATCCCGCCCAGGAAGACCGGAACGGCAAATATCAGGGCGAACAGAAACCTTCGCTTAAGCGACCGGTAATATTCCTCCCGCCGGACATCCAATGAGACCGCCGGAGCAACTGGCACATTTTCGGATTTGGCGGATCCTTCCGACACCTGGTATCCGGCTTCGGTGATGGCGGTCTTTATTTTATCCCGGCTGGTCATCTCCGGAAGATATGAGATGTCGGCCTGCTCGGTGGCCAGATTGACGCTGGCCGATACCACCCCCGGGCTTTTCTTCAAGGACTTCTCCACGTTAAGCACGCAGGAGGCGCAGTGCATCCCGCCCACCGGCAGGGAGAGCTTCTGGACTGGGACCTGATAGCCCGCATCGCTGACGGCCTTGACTATCCCGGCGACATCGATCTGCCCCTCATCGTATTCGATGAAGGCCTTCTCGGCGGCCAGGTTGGCGCTGGCCGAAACTATCCCTCCGAGCTTTTTCAGATGCTGTTCGAGGTTATTGACGCAGGAGGCGCAATGCATCCCGCGGACGGGGATCTCGGTTTTTTTCATGTATACTCTCTCGTCTTGACTGGTTTCCTGGCCCGCAGCCGGTCCATCCTTATCTTGTATTCCACATCCCGGGTCTGGGCATACAACTTTTCCGAAAGCTCTCCGGCCGCCTCAAGGTAATCGTTATCGCCGGTATGCCGGTAAAGCCCGATGCAGGCCCCCATTTTGATGGATTCCGATGCTTCACTTTCAGCCAGTTCTTTTAATCCCTTGAGTGCCGAAGCTTCCCCCTGTTCCAGTTCCAGCAATAAAGACAAAAATCCCATCACGGCTGTCTGCTCGGGATCCTCCTGTTCCCGGTTCAACGATGCTGCCTGCCGGAGCAAATTGGAAGCTTCGGCGGGATTATTTTGTTCCAATAAAAGTTCTGCCAGGGTGTTTAAAATGATCACCCTCAGGTTGGTCAGCTTGCTTTTGCCGGCAATCTCCAGGGCGGCGCGCAAAAGGCTTTGGGGCTTGTCCGGGTCCCCGGCCAACTCCTCCAGTTTGCTCAGATTCACCAGTGCTATGATCTGGCCCGGACAATCCTCCATTTCTTCGGTAAGTTTTTTATGCTCCTCAAGATGATGTCTGGCCTGATCCCACCGGCCAAGCTGCAGGCAGACCACCCCCTCATTCCCCGTGGCCACGGAAACCACCCGGATATACCCTATTTCCGAAGCCGCCTGGACCGCCTTATGCAGATATTCCAGCGATTTCTCCAGCTGGGCCTGTCTCTTAAACAACAACCCCAGATTGCAGGTCACGCCGCAGAGGGTCCTTTTGTCCCCGATCTTGGCGGCCAGCTCCATCTGCCTTTGCATATGCTCAATGGCCGTATCATATTCGCCCTGGTACAGGTACATATTGCCGGAATTCCCCTCGGCCAGCGAAACTCCCAACAGGTCGCCGGTCTCTTCGGCCAGCTTCTTTTGCTGCCGGTAGCATTCCAGGGCCCGGTCCAGCATCTTCTGCTCGGCATAGATCACCCCCAGGTTGCCCCAGGCTATCCCCAGCTCCATTTTATCCCCGGTTTTTTCCGCCCAGTCTTTTCGTTCGCTAAAGCATTCCAGGGCCTGCTGATAATCTCCCTGCTCTCCAAATACTCCGCCCATGGCGCCTGCCGCTTTGGCCGCTCCTCCCCCTTCGCTCAGCTCCTCAAACAACTGCTTGGCTTTTGATAAATGCTCCAATGCCGCCGGGTATTCGCTCTTCAGCCTGAACACCTCCCCCAGTCGGAAAAGGCTTTCGGCCCTTTGGTGATCTGCCCCCAGGCGCTCAGCGGCGGCCAGCACCTGCTGATACAGATCGACCGCTTTGTCCCACAGTCCGGTCACCACCTGGACCTCGGCCTTCCTCAGGGCGATACCGCTGGGATAGCATTCTTTGTTGCCGTCGGCTGACGATATCCAGTGCCGTTCTATTTTATAGCATCCCTTGTGCATTATCTTGGTTTTTAGAAATCTATTTGTTTGATGTTCAGATCATCCAGATGGCCGGTGTCGTTCAGGCAGGTCAGCACGAACCTTTTTCCGTCCCATTCCACGGTGGTCAGGCCGCAGGACGACAGCTTGATGTTCCAGAACCCCTCCGGGCCCATGTTCAGCATCTTCATCAGGATCAGCTTGAGGATCACCCGGTGGGTGACCACCGCCACGGTGGATTCCGGCAGATTGTCCTCGATCAGGCCTTTGATGGCCCTCAGGGACTGGGCCTGGATATCCTTGATGTTGCTGGCCCCCGGGATCCTGGCCTTCCAGGGGTTCTCCCGCCAGGCCTGGTATTGCTTGGGATACCTCTGCTTCACCTCCTGGTGGGCCAGCCCCTCCCACTCCCCGAAGCACATGTCCACCAGCCCGGGTCCCACCATCACCGGCAGTCCCTGCAGGCGGGCGATGGCCTCGGCGGTGTACATGGCCCGTTTGAGCGAGCTGGAATAGATGGCATCTATCCGGCGCGATCTCAGCCGTTCTCCCAGGGCTTCGGCCTGCTGGCGCCCGGTCTCGTCCAGCTCTATGTCCTTTGACCCCCGGAATATCTGTTCCCGGTTCCATTGGGTCTGGCCGTGCCTGACCAATATCAGCTCCACCGACATCTCCTTTGAAATGTGAAACCACTTCCATTATACCGATTATGTCCCTAAAAGCAATATAAATGATGGAATATTTTAAAAGCCAGCAGGGTCATTGCTGGCTGTGATAGCTGTCAAGAAATCCCCGGCTCCATTCATCAAACTTATCATCTGATATGGCCTGTCTGATATTTTCCATCATCGCCAGGTAGAACCGCAGGTTGTGCACCGTGGCCAGGTGGGCGGCCAGTATCTCTCCGGACATGAACAGGTGCCGGAGGTAGGCCCGGCTGAAGTTGCGGCACAGGTAGCAGTCGCAGCCTTCGTCCACCGGGCCCAGGTCGTTCTGATGAACGGCGTTCTTCATGGCCAGTTTGCCCGAAGAGGTGAACAGGGAGCCGTTCCGGGCGTTGCGGGTGGGGATCACGCAGTCGAACATGTCCACCCCCAGCCAGACGCCTTTGATGATGTCCTCGGGGAAGCCCACTCCCATCATGTACCTTGGTTTATTGGTAGGAAGGATCTGGTTGGCGGCCTCGATGGCCTCCCAGGTGGCCTCCTTGGGCTCCCCGATGGCCAGCCCGCCGATGGCATATCCCTCGAATCCTATCTCCAGCATCTCCCGGGCGCTGCGCTGGCGCAGTTCCGGATGGGTGCCGCCCTGGACGATCCCGAAAAGCGCCTGGCTGTCGGTGTCGCCTTCTTTCAGTTCCAGGAATTTCTCCCGGCATCTTTTGGCCCAGCGGGTGGTCCGGGCGGTGGAGTCCTCGGTATATTCAGGGGTGGAGGGATAGGGAATGCACTCGTCAAAATTCATGATGATGTCGGCCCCCAGGTCGACCTCCAGCTGCATCACATTCTCGGGGGTGAATTTATGATGGGAGCCGTCCAGGTGCGACTGGAACTCCACCCCGTCTTCTTTGATCTTCCTTAGATCGGCCAGGCTGAAGACCTGGAATCCCCCGGAATCGGTCAGGATCGGCCGGTCCCAGCCCATGAACTTATGCAGGCCTCCGGCCTTTTTGACCAGCTCCTGTCCGGGCCGCAGATAGAGGTGGTAGGCATTGCCCAGGATGATCCGGGCCCCGGCAGCTTCAAGATCCTGCGGGGTCATGGCCTTGACCGTGCCCTGGGTGCCCACCGGCATGAAGATGGGGGTGGGGATCTCGCCATGGGCGGTGGTGATCGTGCCTTTTCTGGCCCGCCCGGAAGTATGTTCTAATTTAAAATGCATTTCTTTTCGTTGGACTGAATGGGTTATGGCTCTTTTATAAATAGACCTCCCCTACATCCCCTCCTTGATCAAGGAGGGGGTTGGGGGTGGTTCAGACTATCATCATGGCGTCGCCGTAGCTATAGAAACGATACTTTTCCTGAATTGCCTCTTGGTAGGCCCTCATTACCTTCTCCCGCCCGGCCAGGGCCGACACCAGCATGATCAGGGTGGATTTCGGCAGATGGAAATTGGTGATCATCGAATCTACTAATTTGAACTCATACGGCGGGTATATGAATATCTCGGTCCAATCCGACAGCTGGCCGCTCTGCCCAAAACTCTCCAAAGCCCGGCTGGTGGTTGTTCCCACGGCCACGATTCTACGATTTTCCAATTTCCCATTTTTTAATATCACCGCCACTGCCTGACTGATATTATAGTACTCGGCCTCCATCTTGTGTTCCCGGATATCATCGGCCTCCACCCCCTTGAAGGTTCCCCAGCCGACATGCAAAAGGATCTCCAGCACTTCGACCCCTTTGGCCTTGATCCTCTCCATCAGCTCCGGTGTGAAGTGCAGGCCGGCGGTCGGCGCAGCCACCGCCCCGGCGTCCTTGGCATAGATGGTCTGATAGCGGTCCTTGTCCGCCTGATGGGGACCTCGGTCGATATAGGGCGGCAGGGGCACCTGCCCCACCTTTTCCAGAGTTACATAAAAGTCGCCCTGATGAGTGAATCTGACCAGCCTCTGTCCGCCCGGGCGGTATTCAATTATCTCAGCCTCCATCATCCCGTCCCCGAACCCGACCTTGGCCCCCGGCATCAGGCGGCGCCCGGGACGAACCAAGCAGTTCCACCGGCTTTCAGCCTCCTGCCGCAATAAAAGGATCTCCACTTCTCCCCCGGTCCTTTTTTTATGGCCCATCAGCCGGGCCGGGATCACCCTGGTATTGTTGACCACCAGGATATCGGAGGGCCTTAGGTACTCAACGATATCACTGAACCGGCGGTGTTCTATCCGGCCGTCACCGCGATGAAGCACCATCAGCCGGGAGGCATCCCGCTTCTCGGCGGGGCTTTTGGCGATAAGCTCCGGAGGGAGATTATAGTCAAAGGAGGAGAGTTTCATATTCATCAGAATCGTCAGCTGTTTTATTTTGAATCATACCTTGATTTTATTATAGCATATGATACTGGTTTGTTCAATTCATAAAAAAGACGCCTTTTAAGGCGTCCTCGAAAAGCATCTATATTTGATCCACCTGATCAGCGTTAATCTGTGCCCGATTTCGATCTTCCGCACACCGGGCACCCTTGCAGGCTTAAGGGGATCTCCAGGCCGGCCTCCTCCATCAATCCCTGGTTCGTCAGAATATCTTTGGCCGGGCCGTCGGCTATGGCCTGTCCGTCTTTCATGACGATGACCCGCTGACAGATCTCCAGCACCATATCCAGATCGTGGGAGGTGATTATCTTGGTATGCTCGAATCCCCTGAGTATATTCATCAAACGCCGCCGGGACTTGGGGTCCAGCGAAGAGGTGGGCTCGTCCAGTATCAGGATGTCCGGGGACATGGACAGCACCGTGGCGATGGCGGCGGCCCGTTTTTCCCCGGCCGAGAGATGGAACGGGGCCCGGTCTTTAAGATGCAGTATGCCGACCTGTTCCAACGCTGAGACCACCCTCTGCTCCACCTGGGGCTCGTCGATCTTCAGGTTGCGCGGGCCGAAGGCCACGTCGTCATGGACCGTGGTCATGAACAGCTGGTCGTCGGGATTCTGGAACACCATCCCCAGCCTCTGCCGGATCATGTTCAGGGTGTGCTTGGTAAGCCCGACCTCGCCGATGACCACCTCGCCCCTTGCCGGCGTAAGAATGTCCGTCAAAAGCATCAGCAGGGTGGATTTCCCCGCCCCGTTGGCGCCGATGATGCCCACCGATTCCCCGTGGTGGATGCGGAAGGACAGGCCGTTGACGGCCTGATGGCCGTCGGGATAGGAATAGAATAGATCTTTGGCCTCGGTGATATGATGGCTCATTTTGAAACTCCCGTCATCACGTTTCCCAGCCACAAGGGGAGGTTTATCATGCGGGACAGGGCAAAAAATGCGCCCCAGGTCGATACATACATGATGTCGATCCAGCCCGCCCCCGGCCCTTTTCCGGTATGGTATTCGCCTCTAAAGCCCCGCAGGCACATGGCATCATAGACCCTCTGGGCCCGGTCCACGGTCCTTAAAAGGATCTGCCCCAGCAGCGGGCCCCACACCTCCCGTTTAAGCCCTTGGGAACTGAAAGCCCGCAAGGCGTAAGCCTGGACGGTTCTGGCGGCCTCCTCCAGCAGAACGGATATGTACCGGTAGGTCAGGATCATCTGGAGAACGAATATCCTGGGAACCTTCAGTTTTCTCAGGGAAAGCGCCACCCCATCCATACCGGTGGTGGCTATCAGCAGCAGGGCCGAGGTCACGGCCAGGGTCCCTTTTAAAAATATCGACCAGAAGATCAGCCATCCGGACGACATCGTATATCCCAAATAATTTACGGTCCCCTGATCGAACAAGGGGTTCAAAAGACCTATGCCCACTATCATCGGTTCGATGTACAAGAGACGCTTTAACAGGGGGTCCACGGGGATTTTCGCTGCTGCTGCAACGAATACCGGAAAGAATACCAAAGGCAGCAGGGCAATTGTGGCGTACTTGTCGTAGGAGACCAGCAGCACCGTGTAAACCAGGGTGGACAGCAGCTTGGCCAGGGGATGCAATCGGTGGATGAAGGAATCCCGGCCGGCCAGCTCGTCAAACTGCCGGATGTTATATATGGCGTTTATGATATTGGACATATACTCAATAATTTTTTACCACAAAGCTATGCACTGAGCAGTTCGACAGGTTCACTGTACCCCTTTCGAAGTGGCACCAAGACACAAATACTTATTTATAAAGTTTATTAATTGGGCCTTCATATCCTATCGGTGGTCTGTTTGTTTTTTAGGCTGACTTTTTCTTGGTTTTATTGCTCAGGTTGATAATGAAGCCCATAAAGGCCGCCAACAGCAGGGTCATCATGCCGCCCACCAGTCCGGAGAGGCTGGTGCCGCCGTTGACCGCCGGCCATTTTTCGTTTTGTTCACCGGCCGGCCTTTCGCCTCCGGAAACCTTGAACCCGTAATCCGGCAGAAAAGCGGTCCTCTGCTGCACTGCGGCCAGTTTTTCATGAGCCGGGTCGGCGGCCTCCAATTCCTCCTGGCCGGAGGTTCTGAACATGGCCCATTCCAAGCCGTCGGGATGGGTGGAGGCGAACCAGGAGAGCACCGCCCCGGTCAATACCGCCGCCGCCGCCAGGCCGGTCATCACCTTTTTAAGGGACAGGCCGCCGCCCAGGGCCTGGTTCAATGACGCCCTTTCCATGATCTCCGGCCGGGCCTTCCAGACGAAGGATATCACCGCCGCGGTCACCAATCCCTCGACCATCCCGATGGCCAGATGGATGGGCTGCATCAAGAGAACGAAAGTGCTGAACGGCAGTTCGGTCTTGCCGGAGAACAGCGTTTCCAGGACCACTGCAAAAGCCCCCAGCTGAAGTCCAATGATGGCGGCAGCCATCGATGCGATCATGATCCGTTTGGGGGAAATATCTTTCCCGATCATTTTTTTATAGATCAGCGGATAGGCCACAAAACAGGTGAAAAAACCCATGTTGATGATATTGGAACCCAGAGCCAGCAAGCCGCCGTCGGCGAAGAACAGGGCCTGAATTATAAGGATGGAGGACATGGTCAGGAACCCGGCATAGGGGCCCAATAGTATGGCCAGCAGCAACCCCCCGCCCAGATGCCCGCTGGAACCGGTGCCGGGTATTGAGAAATTTATCATCTGGGCGGCAAAGATGAAGGCCCCCATCACGCCCATCAGGGGAATTTTTTTCTGGTCCAACCCCTCTTGGACCTTTTTGATGGAATAGGCGGCCACTCCTGCGGTGGCGGCCCACATTGCTCCGCCCACCGCCGGCGAGATCAGGGCATCTGCCATGTGCATGTTACATTGCTCCTCAATATGTATTTGGACTACTTTAACGCTTCCTTCAGCACTTCCAGATTCTTCTCCATGGCCTGAACATAGGCCTCCGGCTCCATGGGTCCGGTGACCGCGGGATCAAGCGTGTAGACCTCGGCCCCGGTCTCCCGGGCAATCACCCGGGCGGACCCGGCCGGATACTGGGGCTCGGCGAAGATGGCTTTGACCTTGTTTTTTCTTACTAGCTCGATGATTTGGGCCAGGTCGCCGGCGCTGGGCTCGGAGCCCGGTTCTCTTTCTATCACCGCCATGATGTTCAGATCGAATTCCCGGGCAAAATAGGGAAAGGCCTCGTGAAAGGTGATGATATTCCTGTTCTGGACATCCTTGAGGGCTAAGTTCATCCTGGCTTTGAGCGATTCCAGCTTCACCAGATACCGTTGGACATTCTCCCGATAATAGCCGATGTATTCCGGATCGGCCCTCTCCAGCCCGGCCGCGATATTGCGCACCTGTTGGATGGCCCCGGAAATGCTGGCAAATATATGGGGGTTGGCGTGGCCCTTTTCTTCGATCAACTCGATATTCTTGCTGGCATCTATTACCGACAGCTTGGTGTTCTGCCGGATCACATCGTCCAGAAATGACTCCATCCCGGCCCCGTTGATCACCAGAATATCAGCCCGGCTCAGGGTCTTCATGTCCTGGGGCGTCATCTGATAGTCATGCAGGCAGCCGGTGAAAGGCGGGGCCATGTTGATCAGTTTGACCCCCGGAACATCCTTGACGATATTGGCGGTCATGATGTACATGGGATAGAAGGAGGTGACCACAGTCAGCCGGGCTGGCTCTTCCTTTTTTGAGCAGCCGGCCAGCAAAATCACCGCCGATGCCAGCGACAAAGTCCAGGTTTTCATTTTCCTCTCCTTGTTGTTAAAATCCTGCGGTGATGCCCGTGGTGATTGTGGTCTGGGGGCCGCGCTGATCATGAATTCGGATGCCCAGGTCCCAGTCAACCGGACCCAATGTAATCGAGCCGCCTATCAGACCGCTGTTCCCAATGACCTCCGAGCGGTCATCCAAGATCTCCCCGTTGAGCTCGGCGCAGATCCGGTACTTGTCGGCAAAGGTATATTCGGCCGCCAGGGAGGTTCCGATGCTGCCCCGGACCAAGGCTTCCCCGGATGAATTGTAACCCAGGTCATAGTGCAGGCCCAGATCTCCATATTCCCGGCTGAAGATAAGATTGAGGCCGTATCCGGCTGAGCCGGTCTCGAAGCCGGCGCTTAAGGAGATATCCGGCAGTGTTTGATGTTCTTTCAGCAGAGCCATTTTAAAGCCCACTTCCAGCGGTGACATCCCCCAGCCAACAGTGTTTCCGTCGGCATCCTGATCGGTGCTGTGGGAAAAGCCCAGCCCGAGGTCCAGGCGGTCGGTCAGGCCGTGTTTGATGGCGATCCCCGGAACCTGGCAGGTCCCGTCCGGCCGGTATTGGCAATGGTCGAACGATACCTCCGTTTCCGATTTCCCTTTCTCCACCGTTCCGGCGTCGTCGGTGTCCAGCGGCCGGGCGGCCTGCGCCCAGCCGGCAAACCAAACCAGCATGATCCCCAAAAACATTCTCAGCATCCCAGAATTCCTTGCCCTCTTATAAATTAAAATCGTGCTACGATTAATATAATTGTAGCACGATTTACAAAACCTGTCAAGGTAATTTATTCTGCCGTCAGTGCAGCACCTGACAGCTGGCCCGGGACAGCAGGCACTGGCCCACCCCTTTCAGGGCCCCGATCCTTCCCTGAAGGTCCTCCAGTTTTTCCACCGGCCCCCTGACTATGATGGTCTCCATGCAGTGATGGTGGTCCAGATGGACATGCTGGGAGGCGACGATCTCGGCGTCGGCGTCATGCTGCAGGGCCAGCAGTTTCTCCACCAGGTGCGGCCGGTGATGGTCGTAGATTATCAGAATGGCCCCCACCATCTCCTGCCCCCTCTCGGCCGCCTGGGCCGCCAGCAGATTTCGGATCATGTCCCGGATGGCCTCGGAACGGTTGGTGTATCCCTTGCGTCGGATGAGTTTTTCGAATTTCTCGACCAGGCTCTCCTCCACCGAGACCCCGAAGCGCAGGATATTTTCCTTTTTCTGATTCATCGTCCTTTTTTTGATCTTTTATATTTTCTTTTTGGTTTTCATATATCTGTCCCGCTCGCTGAAGATGCAGCCGCAATATTTTTGGCGGTAAAGGTCCAGTTCCATTGCCTTGGTCCGGCCCTCCTCCCAGCCTTTTCTGAAATCCCGGTAGATGAATTTCACCCCGTGTTCCCGGCCGATCTCCGCCCCCAGGCCCCTGATCAGGTCGTGTTTCTGATATATGCTGTACAGCAGGGTGGTGGAAAAGCCGTCATATCCCCGCTGGGCGGCTTCCCGGGCGGCGGCCTCCAGCCGGATGGAATAACAGGCCCGGCAGCGGTCCTTAAGCAGCAGGGAAACATTCTCCTCCAATGGATAGGAATCGTCATAGATCATTTCCAGTCCGTGGTTTTGGGCAAAATCGCGGACCGAGCCCAGTCGCGCCTGGTATTCCCTGTAGGGATGGATATTGGGGTTGAACCAGAAACCGGTGATCCCCGCCTTTTCGTCCGACAGCGACTGGTGCGGATAACAGAGACAGGGAGCACAGCAGATATGCAGCAAAAGCCGGGACATCGGTTAAACTATAAGTCCGTATTTTTTCAGCTCGGCTTTAAGCAGTTTCTTGGTGGCCTCCGACACCTCCACCAGCGGCATCCGCATCTCGGCATGGCACAGCCCCATCAGATTCAGGGCGGCCTTGACCGGCCCGGGGCTGGTCTCCACGAACAGGGCCTTGATCAGGGAAAACTGCTTGAGGTGTATCTTTCGGGCCCCATCAACCTCCCCCTTGAGGAATTTATCCACCATTTTGGCGGTATCCTTGGGGGCGACATTGGCCACCACCGATACCACCCCTTGGGCCCCGATGGCCAGCATCGGCAGGGTCAGGGAGTCCTCTCCAGAGAACACCGCCATATTTTCCCCGCATAGAGTGATTATCTGGCTGACATTGTCCAGGTTTCCCGAGGCCTCCTTGATGGCCACGATATTCCCGATGGCGGCCAGGCGGCAGACAGTGGCCGGATCCAGGGAGACCCCTGTCCGGCCGGGGACGTTGTACAGCATGATGGGCAGTTTGGTAGCCGAGGCCACCGCCTTGAAATGCTGGTAAAGCCCCTCCTGGCTGGGCTTGTTATAATAAGGAGTGACCACCAGCGCCCCGTCCACTCCCATTTTCTCCATCTCCTGGGTCTTGGTGATGCTTTTCAGGGTGTCGTTGGTGCCGGTATAGGCCAGGACCTTCATTTTGCCCTGGGCCTTCTTCAGGGTTGTTTCGACGATCTTTTTGTATTCCTCCGGCAGGACCGTCGGCCCCTCCCCGGTGGTGGCGGCGAAGACCACCCCGGCGGTGCCGTTGGCCGCATGAAAATCTAAAAGCCGTTCCAGGGCCGGTACGTCCAGGGTACCGTTTCTGAACGGCGTTACGATGGCCACGAAAGAGCCTTTCCAATCTATCATTTTAATCCCGCTCCTTAATATTGTTTATCGGTATGATTATTATCATTTTCAGTCCTCTGTTCATGGTCTCGGCTTCTACCTCTTGCCCTTGCTGCCCACCGGCACATAATATCTGGTCCCGGGATGGGGCTGGCAGATCTTCGCCACCAGGTCGTTGAAATCATCCTGGTTGTTCACGAAATCTATGTCGTTGACGTTCACCACCAACAGCGGGGTCTCGGAATAATGGAAAAAGAAATGATTATAGGCCTCGGAGAGCTCGGCCAGGTATTCCCGCTGCATTCCGTGCTCGAAGGGCCGCCCCCGGTGTTTGATCCGCCGGAGCAGCACGTCCACCTCGGCCTGCAGATAGACCACCAGGTCGGGCTGGTTGATGTTCCTCTCCAGCAGCGGCAGCATATGCTCGTAGAGCGAGATCTCGTTCTGGTCCAGGTTCAGGTAGGCGAAGATCTTGTCCTTGGCGAACAGGTAATCGGACACTATGCCCTGGCTGAACAGCTCCTGCTGGAAAAGGTTCTGCTGCTGTTTGAAGCGCGACAGCAGGAAGAAGATCTGGGTCTGGAAGGCGAAGGCCCGCCGGTCGGAATAGAACTTGGTCAGGAAGGGGTTCTCCTCCACTTCCTCCTGCACCAGCTTGGATTTGAAGCGCTCGGCCAGCATTCGGGCCAGCGAGGTCTTGCCCACCCCGATCACGCCCTCCACCGCTATGTAGTTGGGTATCTGTGCCATCTTTTTAATATCTGCTCTTATCTAATTTTCTCACTCCCTGGCCGTCGATATCCAAGCCTGCCAGGATTTCGCTTATTTTCTTTTTACGGGAGGGGTCGACCAGATCCGGGGCGATCTCCAGCAGGGGGACCATCACGAAGGCCCTCATGGCGGCCTGGGCATGGGGGAGGGTCAGCTGCTCGGTGCTGGTCACCAGCTGATCGTAGTACAGGATGTCCAGGTCGATGATCCGGGGTTCATCTTTCCGCTGCCGCTTCCGGCCCAGGTGTTTTTCTATCCGCTGCAGGGAGATCAGCAGTTCGGCGGCCGGCAGCCGGGTCTCGATCTCCATCACCGAATTGAGGAACTTCGGCTGGTTGACGTTTCCCACCGGCTCGGTCTCGTAGACCGACGAGGTGTTCATAATGATGATGCCCGGGACCTGTTCCAGCGCGGCGATGGCGCTCCGGATGTTTCCCAGGCGCTTGCCCAGGTTGGAGCCCAACCCTATGTAAGCCCGGACGGCCTTCTCCTTGGATATTTTCATGATCGAAACTTGGTTGTTTTGAGTTTTGCCTCCCGGAGCATCTGGCGGGACAGCTCATCGGGATAGCCCTCCAGGAATACCACCTTCTTGATCCCGGCGTTGATGATCATCTTGGAGCACAGCACGCAGGGATGATGGGTTATGTAGATGGTGCCCCCGGCCAGCGACACCCCACAGGTGGCCGCCTGGATGATGGCGTTCTGCTCGGCATGGATGGCCCGGCAGATCTCGTGCCGCTCCCCGGAGGGCACTTTCAGCTGCTCCCGGATGCAGCCCACCCGGTCGCAATGCTCCAGTCCCGAAGGAGCCCCGTTGTACCCGGTGGCCAGTATCCGCTTGTCGCGCACCACCACCGCCCCCACCTGGCGCCGCAGGCAGGTGGACCGGGTGGAGACCATCTGGGCCAGGCTGATAAAAAACTTTTCCCAGCTGGGCCGGGTTTTTCCCCGGGGCAAAATTTTAGCCCGGCCGGATTTTTGGGCCGGTCTGGAGGCCTTCTTCTTAAGCGGCATTGTCTATTTCTTGCTTTCCAGGGCGATGTCCGGCTCGAAGGACAGCTCGCTGTCCTTGGCCGAAAGGCACAGGGCCAGCACGCTCATCTGATGGAGGGCCATGGCCTCCTCTAGCCGCTGCCGGGTTATCATCTCCAGCTCCACCAGTATGTCCCCCAGCCGGCCCCCGTTCTTCTTCTGGTGGTCGACCGCCCTCTTGACCTCCTCCGGGCTCAAATGGCCGCCGGCGGTCAGGATCTCGCCGATCAGCTTCTTGCGCTCGGCCGAGGAGAAGCCCGAGATGGAGCCCCCCTTGAATTCCACGTATTCGGTGTATTCGGGATTGTCGATGGTCAGCACCCCGGACCAGTGCTCCTTGATGGCGGTGCCCACCACATCCCCGAACTGGACCTTGCCTAGCTGTTTGATCTCTCCCATTTTCTTATCCTTTCAATCGGTTGGGATACAGGGGAAATTGCCGGCACAGCTCCTTGATCTCGCCGGATACTTCTTTGATCTTGCTCTGGTTTCCGATATGGGACAGCACCTGGTCGATCATCCCGGCCACGGTCTTCATCTCGCCCTGCTTCATGCCCCGGGTGGTCAGGGCCGCGGTGCCCATCCGGAACCCGGAGGTCACGAAGGGGCTGCGGGTGTCGAACGGCACCATGTTCTTGTTGACGGTGATCCCGGCGGCGTGCAGGGCGTTCTCGGCCTCCTTGCCGGTGATGGTCTTGTTGCTCAGGTCGATCAGCATCAGGTGGTTGTCGGTGCCGCCGGAGACTATCTGATATCCCCTCTCCACCAGGCTAGCGGCCAAAGCCCGGGCGTTGTCTATCACCTGCTGGGCGTAGACCTTGAAAGACGGCTCCAGGGCCTCCTTGAAGGCCACCGCCTTGGCGGCGATGACGTGCATCAGCGGGCCGCCCTGGATGCCGGGCATCACGGTGCTGTCCATCACCTCGGACATCAACTTCAGCCGCTCACCGGCCTTGGTCTTTAGCTTGATCCCGAAGGGGTTCTCGCTGTCCTTTCCGATCAGCACCATCCCGCCCCGGGGGCCGCGCAGGGTCTTGTGGGTGGTGGTGGTCACCACGTGGCAATGGGGGATGGGCGAGGGGTGCAGCCCGGCGGCGATCAGCCCGGCCGGATGGGCCACGTCGGCGAACAGATAGGCCCCCACCTGGTCGGCGATCTCCCGGAACTTGGCGAAATCGTAATGCCGGCTGTAGGCCGAGGCCCCCACGATGATCATCCTGGGCTTGTGCTCCCGGGCCTTTCTGGCCGCGTCGTCCATGTCGATGTATCCGGTCTCTTTTTTTACCCCGTAGGATACTATCTTGTACATCTTGCCGGAGAAGGACACCGGCGAGCCGTGGGTCAAATGGCCGCCGTGGGCCAGGTCCATCCCCAGCACCGTGTCGCCCGGCTGGCAGAAGGTGAAGTAGACCGCCTGGTTGGCGGTGGAGCCGGAGTGCGGCTGGACGTTGGCGTACTCGCAGTTGAAGAGTTTTTTGGCCCGGTCCCGGGCCAGGTTCTCGGCCACGTCCACGAACTCGCAGCCCCCGTAGTAGCGTTTGCCGGGATAGCCCTCGGCGTACTTGTTGGTCATCACCGAGCCTTGGGCCTCCATCACCTCCTCGGATACGAAGTTCTCAGAGGCGATCAGCTCCAGGCCGTATTCCTGGCGCCCGGTCTCGTCCTGGATGGATTGATAGATCTCGGGATCGAACTGGGATAGATTGCTCATGTTTTTTATCCTTGAAAATTGGTGAACTTGAAATTACTTTTGTTATTTGAAAGTTTTTATTGACTTGATCAATTTCTTTATTTGGCAATCCCTGTCTTTCGCCCTGTATGCCAGTGCAAGAAAACACCAATTGAAAGTTCTGCGTCCTTTAGAATACGGGTCATAATACCTTTTCCCAGAGTTTCTCCTGCATGGTCCGGCACGGTGGCGGTGCGGCCGTCGGAATGCCTAAAAAACCGGTGGCTTCCCTTTTGCCGCGCCTGTTCAAAACCCTGCGATTGTAAAAACCGAATAATGGTCTTTGCAGTAATGGCTGGTATCCTTGACATGTCAGACAGCAACCTGGACTTGCTGCAAACTGACGAATTTCATAACCGCCGGCTTTTCTTCCCGCAGACAAAGTTCGATAACTTCCTTGATGCGGGGATACAAGTCCTCCAGCTTTTTTGCCTGAGTATAGCAACTTTTTAAGGCCGGAACTGTGGCTACAAAATAACCATCCTCGTCCTGTTCTATCAGGACGCTGAAGTTATATTGCCGGTGTTTATAGTTTTTCACTTTGCCCTCCTGCTTTTGAGAGTGTCACTTTATTCACTCAATAATTGTTTTCTGCTGCCTGTAGAGAAACTCGGTTGCGCAGTTTTATGTGGCGATCAGCTCCAGGCCGTATTCCTGGCGCTTGGTCTCGTCCTGGATGGATTGGAATATCTCGGGGTCCCGGTTTTTGAGGTCGCTCATGGTTATTTCCTTAATATATTACTTCTTTGTTTTCTTCTTTTTAATGCCCGGTTTTTCTGTCACCTTTACGGTATCAGCTTTGGTCGTATCCGGCCGGACCGCCGCATGGCCGGAATTCCCTGCCTGGCCCATGCCCAGCAGCGAATGGATCTTCATCCTGATGCTGTCGCCGTAGGCCGGGATGAACCCGGTGTGGTATTCTTTGAGTATGCCGTCCTTGTCTATCATCACCAGGGTGGGCAGTTCCTTGACCTGGTATTTCTTGGAGGCCACCTCGTACTGGTCCATCAGCACCGGCAGGGAGACCACGTTGTTGAAGACGTAATTCTCCACGGTGTCGCGGGACTGCCCGACGTTGACCAGGTAGAACTTTACCGGAAGCCCGGCCATCTCCGAGGCCAATTGCTGGAGCACCGGGATCTCGGTCTTGCAGTTCTTGCACCAGGAGGTAAAAAAACTGAGGACCACCGCTTCCCGTTCCTGCTTGTGGCGCGGCCCCCGGACCTGCCCGCAATGATCCCGCAGGTAGAAATCCTTTCCGTCCAGCGTTTTCAGGACCACGATCGGGGCCGGCTGGCCGCATAGGCCGGGGTCGGCCGTCCCGGCCGTCAGGGACGATGCCATGATAACCATCAATAAAAGACCGCAGGCTGCAATGCGCGTCATTTGGAATGATCCTCCTCGTATTTTGTGATCTTGTCCAGGCGCCGCTGGTGGCGGCCCCCCTCGTACTCGGTCTCCAGCCACACCTTGACCATCTTGGGGACCATCTGGAGGTCCACGAAATCGGCCGGCAGCACCAGGATGTTGGCATTGTTGTGCTGGCGCGACAGCCGGGCCATATCGGGGGTGAGGGCCAGCGCCGCCCGGATGCCCTTGACCTTGTTGGCCGCCATGGCCATGCCGTTGCCGGTGCTGCAAATCAGGATGCCCTTGTCGGCCTGGCCGCTAGCCACCGCTTGGGCCACCGGGAAGGCGTGATCGGGAAAATCGCACGATTCCGCGCTCTTGGTGCCCAGATCGGAGAACTCTATATTGTCGGGGGAAAAGGTGCTCTTGATCTGTTCCTTCAAGAGATAGCCCCTATGGTCGGACCCGATGGCAACTTTCATATAACAGCCTTTGTTGGGTTAAGAATAAATTATCACTGGTATAAAGTCAATAACCCTGGAGATGTCTGCTTGCCAGAATGCGCAATCTTTGAGAAACAAGCAGACAAACACCGCTTGATGATTGAACCATTTTAAACATCTTTGAGACCACCTGCCGGACAGTCTTAACATCGCCCGGCTTTTATCATTGATCCTCAAACATTGTCTGACAAGCCGGCCCGGCTATTTGGCCATCAGCACCGAAAGGATTATCGACATGAACTTGGTGTCGTCGGAATCGGTGCGCGAGGTCAGGACCACCGGAGCGCTGGTGCCGATCACCATGGCCGCCAGTTCGGCCTTGGCCAGCTGGGTCAGGGTCTTGTACAGGATGTTGCCGGCCTGGATATCGGGGGTCAGCAGAATATCGGCATACCCGGCCACCGGGGATTTAAGCCCCTTGCCTGCCGCGGATTCCGGGCTGACCGCCGCGTCCATGGACAGCGGGCCGTCCACTATGCAGCCCTTGATCTGGCCCCGGTCGGCCATCTTGGCCAGCTGGGCCGCCTCCAGGCTGCAGGGCCATTTGGGATTGACCTTCTCGGTGGCGGTGAGCACCGCCACCTTGGGGGTTTCGACCCCCAATTTTCTGGCCACCGCCACGGCGTGGTTGATCATGTCCACCTTCTGGCCGAAATCAGGATACGGTATCTGGGCGGCGTCGGTAAGTATCAGCAGACGGGGGTAGTTGGGTACCTCGAACACTGCCACGTGGGAGACCGTGGCCCCGGTGGTCAGGCCGGTTTCCTTGTTCAGGTAGGCCCGGGCGTAGATCGCAGTGTCTATCAGCCCCTTCATCAGCACGTCGGCCTCCCCCTTCTTGACCATCTCCACCGCCTGGGTGGCCGCTTTTTTATAATCGGTCTGGTCTATCAAGGTGAATATCCTGGGATCGATGTTGTTCTCTTTGGCCAAAGCTTCGGTCTTCTTCTGGTCGCCGATCAGAATGGCCTGAGCCAGTTTCTCATTGACCGCCCGGGCCAGGGCTCCGATGATGTCCGGGTCCTGCCCGCAGGCCACCGCCACTTTCTTGAGGGGTCCGCCTTTTACCAGTTCCGCCATCTGCTTCAATGATGTCACTTGTGCCACTTTTTACTCTCCGATTTTTATATTTTATGTATTTTGGTTGTTTTTAACTCAAGTAAACGGCGTTGCGGCCGCCCTGCTTGGCCCGGTACAGGGCCTTGTCGGCCCGGTCTATCAGGGACACCATCGATTCGTCCCGGTTCAGCTCGGCCACCCCCAGGCTGATGGTGACCTTGAAAGGCCACAGCTTCTCCCGATGGATCAGCCTCCACCTTTCGATGGAGAGGCGTAGCCTCTCGGCTATCTCCACCGCGATCTCGGCCTTGGTCTGGGGCAGCATGATCAGGAACTCCTCGCCGCCGTAGCGGGCCGCCCGGTCGTACTCCCGGATCCCGGCCTGCAGGTGCCGGGAGACCCCTTTTAAAACCTCGTCCCCCACCGGATGGCCGTACTGGTCGTTGATGTTCTTGAAATAATCCAGGTCGCAGAAGATCAGCGACAGCGGCAGGCCCAGCCGCCGGGATTTTTTCAGCTCCAGGTCCAGCTCCATCTCTATCTTGCGGCGGTTCAGCAGCTCGGTCAGGGGGTCCATGGCGGCCAGCTTGGACAGCAGCTCCGAGGCCTTGGCCTCCTCCTCGTAGATGCTGGCGTCCCGGAATATCTGCGCCGCCCCCAGGCGCCGGCCGGCGGGATCATTGATGGGCGAGGAGACCACGTCCACCGGCACCCGGCGTCCGTCCTTGTGCTTCAGGTAGACCCGGGTCTGTCCGGTGGCCTGCCCGTGGTTGACCGCCCGGCTCAAGGGGCACAGCGGGCCGCACATCCCCCGGCCCCCGGTGTCGATGTGGCATAACAGATCATCGGAACAGCGAAAATTCAACACGTCCTTCAACTGGTAACCGGAGATGTTTTCGGCCCCCTTGTTCCAATAGGTGATCCGCCGGTCGTTGTCCACAAAATAGACCCCGTCATAGGTCTGGTCCAGAATGGCCTGATAGGTCTGGCAGGGCAGTCCCGGGGGATTATTTTCGGCTGGGGCGGCCATCAGCAGCTGACCACTCCCAGGGCGATGGAGTTCAGCTTCTGCTGCTTGGAGTCGGCCCGGGAGAGCATCACCACCGGCTTGGCCGCCCCGGCGATGATCCCGGCGGCCTGGGCCCCGCCCAGGTAGATCAAGCCTTTGACCAGCATGTTGCCGGAGGCGATCTCCGGCGTCAGAAAGATGTCCGCCTCGCCGGCCACCTGGCTCTTTATCTTTTTGTGGGCGGCGGCCTCGGCCGAGACCGCCAGGTCCAGGGCCAGCGGGCCGTCCACCAGGCAGCCCTTGATCTGCCCCCGGTCGGCCATCTTGGCCAGGTGCGAGGCGTCTATGGTGTCCGGCATCTCCGGGTTGAGCACTTCGATGGCGGCCAGCACCGCCACCTTGGGCTTCTCCACCCCCAGCTTGTGGGCTATGGCCACCGCATTGTTGATGATGTCCACCTTGGCCATCAGGTCGGGCTTGACGTTCATGCCTCCGTCGCTGACCAGGATCAGCTTGGGATAGGACGAAGATTCCATCACCGCCACGTGCGACAGCAGGCGCCCGGTGCGCAGGCCGACCTCCTTGTCCAGCACCGCCTTCAGGAAGGTGGAGGTGGCCACCAGGCCCTTCATCAAAAAATCGGCCTTCCCGCTGGAGACGGCAGCCACCGCGGCCTTGGAGGCCTGGGCCATGTCCTTGATGTCATGGATCTCCCAGCCCTTGATGTTAACGCCCGCCTTCTGGGCGGCCTGCTCGATGGCGGCCTTATCGCCGAACAATATGGGGGTGGCGATCTTCTCTTTGGCGGCTTCGCTCAATGCTTCCAGCACCACCTCGTCCTGGGCCACCGCCACCGCCACTTTTTTGGGCCCGCTGGCCTGGGCCTGTTTCATCAGATCGGAAAAGGATTTGATCATGTATGCTCCTGTATTATTGCTAACATGTCATTCCTGCGAAGGCAGGAATCTTATTCTTTCGTGTCATTCCAGCGAAAGCTGGAATCCACGGCTCATTTTACGTAACCATTATGGTCATTCCTGCGAAGGCAGGAATCCATTTTATTTCAATACTTCTATCTAAGTTTAAACGTTATCGGCCACATTACCCAAACCCTTGTGGGCTTATTGTCTTTACCGATCGCCGAACTATATTTTAAAGAATACCCCGATTTCATGGCTTCATAATCCAGACAAAAAGCCCCGCTGCTTTTCGCCACAACTCCATCCGTAATAGAACCATCAATATCTATCAATAATTGCAAATAAACTTTTCCTTCCACGCCATTTGCCTTTGCCAAACTGGGATAGTATGCGTTCTGTTTATCTTTGATCTCCGGCGGGACTTTAAATTCTACGAACTCATTCCGCCGGGGAATATCCCTTGATTCTTCAACAATAGGATCTGTATTCAGTGAATCATTCTTAGCCTTGAGCGCGATCTTTCCCACCAGCCGCTTTCCGTTTTCGATCGTCATTTCAGTCAGCAGCGAGTCATAACCCTGATGCTTAAGCTTCAATTCATAGGTGCCAGGAACAACCTTGACTGGGCAGAACGGCGTCTTGCCGAAATAATATCCGTCAATGTAAACATCGGCGCTGTCGGGCACAGAGGTGATCACTGCCGATCCGAACTCCTGCCCGAAAACCGGAGAGATGAATAGACCCGTAAGCCAAAAATAGACAAATATTTTATTTATCATTGCCTTCCAGGGCGATTCGCGAATCGCCCCCTACAATATCGTTCTTTTTTCCCTCTCCCTTTGGGGGAGAGCCTGCACTGAGATAAATTTTATTTTGCCTTATGAAGTGGGCTGGGGAGGGGTCAGTTATATTCCCGGGCCTGCTCCTCGCCCTTCAGTATCCTCATCCCGGCCTCGGCCAGGGCCGTCATCTCGTCCTCGCCGGGGTAGACCAGGACCTCGGCGATCCAGGCCACCCGCTCCTTGATCCACTCGATGAATTCCGGGAAGTAGGCGAAGGAACCCGTCAGCACGACGGCGTCCACCTTGCCGTTCACCACCGTGGCCATCTCGCCGATGCACTTGGAGACCTGGTAGGCCATGGCCTGGATGATCAGGGTGGTCTTGGCATCGCCTTCCTTGACCCGCTTCTCCATTTCCCTTCCGTCGTTGGTGTCCAGATGTGAAACGCAGCCGCCCTGGCCGGCCAGCTTTTTCATCATCTCGGCCTGGGTGTATCTGCCGGAGAAGCACATCTTCACCAGGTCGCCGGTGGGCAGGCCGCCGGAGCGCTCCGGTGCGAACGGCCCGTCGCCGGTCAGGGCGTTGTTGACGTCCACCACTTTCCCCTTTTCATGGATGCCCACCGAGATGCCCCCGCCCAGGTGCACCATCACCAGATTCAGCTCCTCATATCTTTTGCCCAGGTCCTTCGAGGCCCGGCGGGCCACCGCCTTCTGGTTGAGGGCATGGAAGATGCTGACCCGGGGGATCTCCGGCAGGCCGGAATAGCGGGCCAGGGGGTTCAGTTCATCCACCACCACCGGGTCGACGATATAGGCCTTGACCCCGGCATCGCGGGCGATGTCATCGGCGATCAGGCAGCCCAGGTTGGAGGCATGGTCGCCTCCGGTGCCGGCCAGGATATAATCCTTCATGGGCTGGCTGACGGCATAGGTGCCCGAGGGAATGGGCTTGAAAAGCCCGCCCCGCCCGATGACCGCATGGAGTTCTTTGACATTGATGCCGGCCTTGCCCAGCACCTCCTCTATGACCTTCTTGCGGAAATCGTACTGGTCGGTGATGCGCTTGAAGGGGGCCAGCTCCTCGGCGGAATGGCTCAGGGTCTGTTTGAAGGTCGGCTTGTCGTCCTCAAAGACCGCTATCTTGGTCGAGGTCGAGCCGGGATTGATGGCCAAAACTTTGAAGGGCAATGATGGTTCCTCCGGAAATTTTGATATTTGATATTAATATTTTACCTTCCCTATCCCAGCAGCCACTGCTCGGCCTCGCCCTGGTCCTCGAACACCCTCAGCAGGAACCCCCGGTTAAGGCTGACCGTCTCCACGAACTGGTGGTCCTGTTTCTTGGGATCGTCCTTGGTTATCAGGGTGGCTATCTTGGTGCGGCTGGTGAAATACTTGTTGTGCGACTGGGCGAACTCGTACCGCTCCATGGTGGTGGTGGTCAGATCGATGTTCCGCATGTCCACCAGGATCCTGGGTGATTCATGGCCCTGCACCATTTTCAGGGCCTCCAGCCGGGCATTCCACAGGTCATCCTTGTCCACATGTTCTGAATGTTTGATTACCACCAGGTTCCTTTCCAGGTCCTGCTTGACATCGTGAGCCATGTTGATGAGACCCCCTTTTGAGTTAATGTTTTTAAGCCTACTGCTGCCATTATGAACCCTGTGTTGTGACCCTAACTATCCCTCGCCAAATTTATTTGGAGAGAGCCTGCATTGAGTATGGTGAATTATTATGCTGCCGAAGTGGACAGGAGGGTGAGGTCTAATATTCTCTAGCCTTTTCGTCTCCTCTTAAAACCCTTAAGGCCCCGGCGGCCAGGGCCGGCATCTCGTCCTCGCCGGGATAGACCAGGAACCTGGGGCTGATGAACAACACCCGTTCCTTTATCCAGTCGGTGAAGATCTCATTGAAGGCCACTCCCCCGGTGACCACGATGGCGTCAACCCGCCCTTTAAGCGCCGTGGCGCAGGCCCCGATCTCCTTGGCTATCTGATAGGCCATGGCCCTGAAGACCTCCTCGGCCTGCTGGTCCCCGGCCAGCACCCGGTCCTTGACCTGGTTGGCCATGTTGGTCCCCAGATAGGCCGACAGGCCCCCGCTGCGGGTAAGCTTTTTCTTGATCTCGTCAACGGTGTATTTGCCGGAGAAACACATCTTGACCAGGGCTCCGGTGGGCACCCCGCCGGCCCTCTCCGGGGAGAACGGCCCGCCTTCGTTGGCATTATTTACATCTATGAATTTCCCGTGATCCAGCGGGGAGATGGAGATCCCTCCCCCCAGATGGGCCACGATCAGGTTGACCTCGGCCAGTTTCTTCTTCAGTTCCTGGCAGGCCTGCAGGGCCGCCATCCGCATGTTCAGGGCGTGCAACAATGACTTGCGCTCGATCTCGGCCAGGCCGGAGATCCGGGCCAGCGGATCGAACTCGTCCACCGAGACGGCGTCCACTATAAAGGCCCGGCAGCCGGCCTGCTCGGCGATCTCCTTGGCTATGAAGGCCCCCACGTTGGAGATGTGTTCGCCCCGCCTGGCCTCCTTGAGGTCGTCCAGCATGGACTGGTTTATGTGATAGGTGCCCGAGGAGATGGGCTTTAACAGCCCGCCCCGGTCCACCACCGCGGAAAGTTCTCTGACGCCGATCTTATTGCGCGACAGAAAATCCAGCACCACCGCCTTGCGCATGGGGTACTGGTCCACTATCCGGGGAAATTTCTCTATCTCGGATTTATCGTGCCCGATGGATTCGGCCACCAGCTGTTTTGAGCCCCGGTAGACCGCCACCTTGGTGGAGGTGGAGCCCGGGTTGAGCACCAGTATCAAAAAATCTTTTGCGGCCCTATCTGACTTAGGGACCTTTTTTACCGACGGTGATTTTTTTATTGCCTTACTGGCGACGGTTGCCTTCTTTTTTGTTTTTTTCCGCGGAGCCGCCTGGGCCTTAAGCGGTTTTCTGACGGCCTTCCTTTTGGGAGGGGATTTTTTTACCGCTTTGACCTGAACTTTTTTCTTTTTGGCTATGGTCTTTTTGACAGCCTTCTTTTTGCCCGGCTTTTTCTTGACCATGGATATTCTCCTTAACAATGACCGTATATTTTACGTTTTAAAATGACACGCTTTGTCATTCCCATGCATATGGGAATCCAGGCTCAGAAAGGCGATCTAGACCAACAGCTTCTTCAGCTCCGGATTCTCCCACAATGATTTGAAATCCTCGTCCTGGGTAACGTTCTCCTTGTAATCCTCGTCGTTCTCGATGGCCTTGGCCAGGCTCTGCAGGGAAGCATTGACATCCCCCTTGAACAGCTGGACCCGGGCCAGCTCGTACCAGGCATCGGCATCATCGGAGTATATCACCAGGGATTTTTTAAGGGCCACCATGGCCTCGTCGTATTTCTGCATCCGGCGCAAAGTGACGCCCTTGCTGTACCAGGCGTCGTTGTACTCGGCGTCCAGCTTGATGGCCTGGTCGAATATTTTGACCGCCTCGTCAAAGCGCCCCAGGTCACGCACCGCCAGCCCCTTGTTGTACCAGGCGGCGATCATCTTGGGGTCCAGGCTGATGGCCTTGTCCAGGGCTGCCTCCGCCTCCTGGTCGCTGTCCAGCACCCCAAGCACAATGCCCTTGTTGCACCAGGCCTTGGCAAAATCGGGCCTTAGGGTGATGGCCTGATCGTAGGCCTTGATGGCCTGGTCGAAGCTCTCCATCCGGCTCAGGATGCGGGCCTTGCTGAACCAGGCCTCGGCGTTGTCCGGCTCGGCCTGCAGGGCGCTCTCGAAGGCGTTCAGGGCCTGGTCCAGATGGCCGTGCTTCTCCAGCTTGTTCCCCAGATCGATGTAATCTTCTGACATAATAATCCCAGTTTTAATTTGCGTTATGACCGATTTACCTCTCCAGCCTGATTGGGCCGGAAGTGTCCGTGGATATCCTTACGATCCAATGTCCATCCCCCGTCATCTAATATCGATCCACTGATCACCAGATCATTCCCACTCGATGGTGGCCGGCGGCTTGTTGGAGATGTCGTAGACCACCCGGTTGATGCCCTTGACCTCGTTGACGATCCGGTTGGAGACCCGGGCCAGAAGATCTTCCGGCAGCCGGGTCCATTCGGCGGTCATGAAGTCGGTGGTGTTGACCGCCCGCAGGGCCAGCACGTTCTGGTAGGTCCGTTCGTCGCCCATCACCCCCACCGCCCGGATCGGCAGCAGCACCGCCAGGGCCTGGGAGATGCGGTCGTACCATCCGGCGTTTCTGATCTCCTCGATGAAGATGCGGTCGGCCGCCCGCAGGGTGTCGCAGCGTTCCTTGTTTACCTCCCCCAGAACCCGCACCGCCAGGCCGGGTCCCGGGAAGGGGTGGCGCATCACCATCTCCCGGGGCAGCCCCAGGGACAGCCCCACCTGCCTGACCTCGTCCTTAAAAAGTTCCCGCAGGGGCTCGATCAGCTTAAGGTTGCGCATGTTCTTGGGAAGCCCGCCCACATTGTGATGGCTCTTGATGGTGGCCGAGGGACCCTTGAAGGAGACCGACTCGATCACATCGGGATAGATGGTGCCCTGGGCCAGAAAGCCCACTTTGCCGATCTTTTTGGCCGCTCCGGCGAATATCTCTATGAATTCCCTTCCGATTATCTTCCGCTTTTTTTCGGGATCCTGAACATTCTTCAGTTTGCTGTAGAATCTTTTGGAGGCGTCCACGGTCATCAACGGTATCCGGAACTGCTTTTTGAAGACCTTCTCCACCTCCTGGCGTTCGTTCATCCTCAGCAGGCCGTTGTCCACGAAGATGCAGTGCAATTGATTTCCCAGGGCCCGGGAGATCAGCACCGCCGCCACCGAGGAATCCACCCCGCCGGAAAGGCCCAGCACCACTTTGGCCTTGCCGGCCTGCACCTGGATGCTTTGGACCGATTGTTCGATGATGGAGTCCATGGTCCAGTCGCCCTTGCAGCCGCAGACCTTGAATAAAAAGCCGGACAGCATCTTGTGGCCGTTCAGGGTGTGGGCCACTTCGGGATGGAACTGAAGCCCGTAGATCCGGCGCTTCTTGTCGGCCATGGCCGCTATCCGGCAGCTGTCGGTGGAGGCGATGGTCTCGAAGCCCGCCGGGGCCTTGAGCACGCTGTCCCCATGGCTCATCCACACCTGGGTGGCGTCCGGCATCCCGGAGAACAGCCAGCCGGCCGAATCATTGCGGGCCAGTTTTAAAATGGCGTGGCCGTATTCCCGCTCCCGGCTTCGCTGCACCTTCCCCCCCAGCAGCAGGGCGGTCAGCTGCATGCCGTAGCAGATGCCCAGGATGGGTATTCCGGCGGAGAATATTCCGGCGTCGATGGTGGGGGCGTTCTTGTCGAACAGGCTGGATGGCCCGCCGGACAGGATCAGCCCGCTGGGATTCCCCGCCAGGATTTTTTCGGTCCCGGCATTGCAGGGGATGATCTGGCAATAGACCTTCTGCTCCCTGACCTTGCGGGCGATCAGCTGGGTATACTGCGAGCCGAAATCTATGATGTTTATCCTGTCCAAAAGGCCCTCCGATAATTTACTGTTGCGGTTTCATTTTCTTGAGCAGCCCCGCCAGGGCGTCCTGGGCGGTCCGGGCCAGATCCGGGTCGCGGTCCTTGGACGCCTTCATCAGGAAACCGGCCGAGCTCTTCAGCTCTATCTGCCCCAGGGAGACCAGGATCTGTCTTTTGACCTCCGGCGTCTCCCCCCGGCTCAGCAGGTCGCGTTTGGCATATAGCTCGGTCATGGCGTCCACCGAGGCCTCGTCTCCCACCTTGGCCAGGTACTCGATGGCCAGCTTTTTGACCTCGGGCTCCTTGTCGCCCAGGGCCCGGATCAGCCAGGCTTCGGAATCCTTGCCGCTGATCTTGTAGATGGCCTTCAGCGCCTCGAGCCGCACCCGGACATCCTTGTCGTCGAGAGACTCTCCCAGATGGGGGACGGAGTCTTCGGTGCCCATCAGGGCCAGCAACACCGCCATGTTGCGGCGCACGAACCAGCGATCCTCCCCCAAAGCCTTGATGGCCAGGGATTCCACGCCCTGCCCGATCTTGTTGAGCACATACATGCACTTGAGCCGCATGTTGCTGTCCTCGCTCTCCTTGACCGTATCCATAAGATAGGGCAGGGCCTTTTCCTTGATGCCGGACAGGGCGCTGGCGGCGGCCTCCAGAATGGGATCCTTCAAAAGGCCCAGTATCAGGGAACGGATGGCCGCCTCGTCTCCGATCAGCGCCAGGATCTTTATCATGTCCCTGGCCACCGGCTTATCGGCCATCAGCAGCATGATGTCGGAGATATCCTTGCTGATGCGGGAGACCAGGGACTGGTGCCGGGTGTTCTTGATCTGGTCCGCCATCAGCTGGATCACCGCCAGAGCCTGCTGATATATCCTGATTTCGCTCTCCTGGCGCAGCCGGCTGGTGATATTGTCTATCACCAGCTCCACCAGGTCGAAACGCTCGATGGACAGCAGGTCGTTCTCCAGCAGCATCATTTTTTCCAGAGCACTTTCCCTGACCCCGGGATCGGCCCCGCCCAGCAGTTTCAAAAAACCCTCCAGGGCCGGTTTGCAGTTCTCGTCGCGCCTTATTATCCAGCGCAGGGTTTTCACCTCGTCCTCCGAGGCCATCTCGGCCGCCGGGCGGGAGGATATGTCAGCCAGATATCTCTCCAATACCGGCTGGGTGGATGATATCTGCCCGAAGACAAAAGCGCAATCCTCGGCGCTCAATCCGTAATACTGCAGCTTGGCCTGGACCAGCGGCAAAAGGGTCTGCTTGCGGAAATTGTCGGCCGGGATGGAGGCCACCATCCCCCGCAGTTTTTCGGCCAGCACCACCGGGTCGTTCTTGGTCTCCAGGGCCAGCACCTCGGTCTTGTCGATGATCAGCTTGGCCAGCTCCTGGTCGGAATACTTGGTCAGCAGCTCCCGCACCACGTCGGACCACTCCGGATTGTCCAGCTTTACCTGGGCCACCATCTGGCTGCTGCGCTGATCCAGGCCCCCTATGACATTGGCCATCATCGAGGCATATTCCCCGCCGCCCTGGGTCTTGGCCATCAGGGCCAGCCGGTCCAGGTCGCTCACCAGTTTCTCCTGGCCCTCCGGGGTGTCGGCCATGGCCAGGGCCCCCTTCAAGAGCATCTCGGTCACCATGGTAGGGTCGCTTTTAAGCATGGCTATTATCTGCTCCGGCAGCAGGCTTTCCAGGGCGGCCCCGCCGCCCGGGCTGCCGCCGGACCCCGAACCTCCGCCGTAGGAGATCCCAGTGGCGACTATGTTGGAGATGCCCCGCAGGGCCAGGGCCGCCGCCAGCCCCCCTTTGGCCTTTACCTGATCCACATCCATGGCCATGGTCTCAAAAAATCCCTGAAGCTGGTCGCGGTCCAGGCCCTGTTTAAAGGTCAGCTGGCCCACGCTGCGTTTTCCCAGCTCGGAGATGAAATTGGCGAACACCTCCTTGCGGGAATCGGGCACCGGATTATCGTTCAGCAGCAGGATGTTCCCGGCCAGGCTGAAGCTCAGAAAGCTGTCGGTGCCCATGGCCTCCTTGATCAGCTGGAGACTGGCCTCGAACAGTTTCTGGGAGGTGGGGTGGCTGGCCGGATACATCTTCAGATTGCGCAGGGAGCCGGTCAGCTGGCCCACCAGCCTGGTCATCAGCATGGGAGATATGTTGGCCATGATTTTCTCTATCCCTTTTTAATAATGAACCCGGGGAATCCAGAAAATATTATGAATCTATTGCCCATCGGAAATTTTCCTGGTGTCATGATTTCCTTATGAAATCCTCTAGTGCCTGAAATGCCGGTGGCCGGTGAGCAGCATGGTGATATTCAGCTCCTGGGCCTTCTGGATGACCTCCGCATCCTTGACCGAGCCGCCCGGCTGGATGATGGCCGCGATCCCCCCGGCCGCCGCCTCTTCGATGTTGTCGTGGAACGGGAAGAAGCCGTCGGAGGCCAGCACCGACCCTATGGCCCGGTCCCCGGCCTGCCTCAGGGCCAGCCGGACCGAGGCCAGCCGGTTCATCTGCCCGGCCCCGGCCCCTATCAACTGCTGGTCCTTGGCAATGGCGATGGCATTGGATTTTAAATGCTTCACCACCCGGTAGGCGAAGGTCAGGTCCGTCATCAGATCTTCGGTGGGGGCCGGGCCGGAGACATGCTGCAGGATCTTCTCATCCAGCACCATATCGTCGGGCCGCTGGATAAGGTATCCTCCGGCCGCCGATCTGGCCAGCCGCCCCGATCTGACGGCGTCCTTGTCCATCTTGACCAGCCGGACATTCTGGCCCCAGCCCTTGCGTCCGGCGAAGATGTCCTTGACCCCGGGGTCGAAATCCGGCGCGGCGATCACCTCGTAGAAACTTCCCGGGGCCGCGATCTGCAGGGCGGTCTCGGTATCCAGCGGCCGGTTGAAGCTGATGATCCCGCCGAACCGCGAGATGGGCTCGGGCGGCAGCTCGCCCTGGCTGGCCAGCACATAGGCCTGGACCAGGGTCCCGGCGGTGGCGCAGCCGCAGGGATTGGTGTGCTTGATGATGGCGCAGGACGGTTTTTTGAATTCCTGGATCAGCTCCCAGGCCGCCGACAGGTCCAGGATATTGTTATACGAGATCTCCTTGCCGTGTATCTGCTGGAAAGGAATTTGGGCTCCGGAAGGGATATAGAACCCGGCCTTCTGGTGGGGGTTCTCGCCGTATCTGAGCCCTATGGCTTTGTCGAGGGAAAGGTTGATGCCGACAGGCAATTCCTGGCCGCCCGCGATGCGTTGGGAGAAATAATTGTTTATGGCCAGGTCGTACCGGCCGGTAAGTTCGAAAGCCAAAACGGCCAGTTTTTTCCTGGTCTCCAGCGACACTTCTTTGTATTGCTTGATCTCGTCCAGCAACGGCTGGTATTGTTCCGGCGAGGTCAGCACCGCCACCGCCTGGTAGTTCTTGGCCGCCGCCCGGATCAGCGAGGGCCCGCCGATGTCGATGTTCTCGATGGCCTGCTCCTCGGTGACCCCGGGCTTGGCCACCGTCTGCTCAAAGGGGTACAGGTTGACCGCCACCAGGTCGATGGGGGCGATGTCGTTCTGCCTGAGTTTCTCCATGTGGGCCGGGATGTGGCGGCAGGCCAGGATCCCGGCATGGATCCGGGGATGCAGGGTCTTGACCCGTCCATCCAGCATCTCGGGGAACCCGGTGACGTCGGAGACGTCTATCACATCGATCCCCTTCTCCCGCAGATGCCTGGCTGTCCCGCCGCTGGAGACAATCTCGTAGCCCTGGGCGGCCAGCTCCCGGGCGAACTTATCAATCCCGGTCTTATCGAAGACGCTTATCAGGGCGCGTTTTATCTGCATGGTGTTGATCAAAAATTATTTTCTTGAAGTTTCAGGCTGATCTGTTTGCTTTTTTCAGGCATGGTCTTCATCAGGAACTCGTTGATCTTTTCCAGCATTTCCATCCTTTGGCCGTATGTCAGCTTTTGGGCGGATCGCAGATCGTCAAGGTTGTAATACTGGTCGTCTTTGTTTATTTTGTTTTTCATTTTTTCAAGGCTTTTTTGGTAAAGCGGTTCAGGCCTTTAAGTTTCCCCGGCGGCAACGTTCATCGCTTTAGGACCACCAGCCGCCGCCGGACTGACTTATTTTCACGCTGTAAGCGGGTCGGGGTTCCAGCCTGCAGCTTCAGCCGCAGGCATTATGGGCCTCTGCGTTGATCTGCCCCGAAAAGGGGCGCAGAAAATCTAATCCCAAATGTAACGCTCGTCATATGTGATCCCCCGTTCTTTCAAAAACAATAGATATTCTTCCTTAAAACCTTTTACCCTGTGGTGTTCCTCCTGGTTTTCAATATAACGCGAGACCGTTTCAATCATGGATTCGCCCAGGGTGAAAGCGCCGTAGCCCCTCTGCCATTCAAAATGGATTTTTATGTTGCCGTTTTCGTTCACCCATTTGGAGGAGTTTCCCTTGATGCGGCGCAGGGCTTCGGAAACAGACAGGGTTGGGGGCAGGGAAGCAAGGATATGAACGTGGTCGGCTGCACCGCCGATTTTGAGCATCGCTCCCTTTTCACCGCGGATTATGCCGCCTATGTAAGGATACAAGATTTCTTGCAAGGCCGGGGCGACGATATTCTGTCGGCCTTTGGTCGAAAACACAATGTGATAGATCAGATGCGTCAAGGTGCTGCCCATCCAACCTCTTTTCCACCGCCCCTTCTGGGCGGATGATCCATTTATTCTATGATCTGCGGTTAAAGCCGCAGTCTTGGCCCCTCCGCCCCTTAGGGCGAGTTATGGATGAATTTACATCCCCTTCCGGATCACCTTGCCCTCGGCCATCACGCAGTTGGGATAGGCCGCCATCTGCAGCGGGTTCCGGTCCCACACCGTCAGGCTGGCCAGCTTGCCCGGCTCCACGCTGCCCAGGATGTCGTCTATCCCCAGGATCGCGGCATTCTTGTAGCTGATCAGCGAGACGGCCTCCTCCTCCTTCATCCCGAAGATAAGGAAGAACTTCAGGCTGTCCCGCAGGGCCGGGGCCATGATCACCGGATGGTCGGTCATCAGTCCGTAATGGGCTTTCGATTTCATCAGCAGTTCGGTGTTCTTGTAGCTCTCGTTCTTCAGCTCCACCTTGTAGGGCAGGGACCCCAGCGGGCCGTAGACCACCGGGATGTCGTTATTGGCCAGCTGGTCGAAGATCTCCTTGTGATGCACGTCGCCCAGGTGGTCGGCGGTGACCTTGATCTGGTATTTTTTCGCCAGCTCGATCAGGTACAGCACGTCGTCCTCCTTGTGGACGTGGACCTTGGCGGTCTTCCTGCCCTCCAACAGCTCCAGCAGGGCCCTCTCCTCGCAGTCGAAATCCAGCTGGTATTCCTTCTCGATGGTCTTCTTCTCAAACTCCACGTCCTCCCGGTTCATCTTCTTCTCGCCGCTCCGAACCTTGATGTCCAGCTCCTTTAGCTTTTTGTCCCGGGCCAGCTCTGTCTTCTGTTTCTTCAGCAGCACCGAGTCGAACTTCTTCTCCAGCATCCCGTAGATGCCCATCCGGGTATTGGGCCTGGTCCCTTTCCATTTGTGAGTGGAACGGGGATTATAGCCCAGGGCCATCTTGTAGCCGTAGTCCCTAAGCAGGGCCTCCTGGCGATGGCGGGCATAATTCTTGATGATCATGGCCCGGCCCCCCAGCAGATTGCCGCTGCCGGGGACGATGCAGCTGTACAGCACCCCGAAATCCACCGCCTCCCGGAAGGCCAGGTCGTCGAAATAGACGCTGTTCAGGGGGTCGTTGATGGGCAGGAACTGGTCGGTGATGTCGTTGGCCTCATCCTCGGCCCCCGGCTCGCCGAAGCGGGCCATCCCGATGTGGGAGTGGGCGTCGATGAAGGCCGGGGTGACCACCCCGGTGAAATCGGCCTTCTGTCTCTTCTTGCCGATCTCAATTATTTTGTCGTTCTCGATGACCACCGAGACGTTGTTCAGCTTCCTCTTTCCGTCGAACAGGGTCTCGGCGTTGATGATGATGTTCTTGGCCATGTTATGATTCCTTAATATTTTGCTTGACTCTTTATTATGATCAAGGGCCCTGATATCATCTATGGTTTTTTGTAGTACTTCATGGCTTCAGGGATTAGGGTCTTGATGTTCTTGATTCTAACCTCGTCCGAGGGGTGGGTGCTTAAAAACTCCGGTGGTTTAACGCCGGAATCCTGGCTCATCCTCTGCCAAAAATCCAGTGCCGCGTTCGGGTCGTAACCGGCCTTGGCCATAAAAATCATGCCCAATCGGTCAGCCTCGTTCTCCTGCAGGCGACTGTATGGCAGCATCACCCCCAGCTGCGAGCCCAGCCCGAAGGCGGTCATCCAGATCTGCTGGGTCTGCTGCGGTTTGTCCTCCAGCGCCTTCTGCAGGGCCATGCCGCCCATCTGTTGCAGCAGTCCCTGGCTCATTCTTTCGTTGCCATGCTTGGCTACAGCGTGAGCGACCTCATGGCCCATTACCACCGCCAGCCCGGCTTCATTTTTTGCTACCGGGATTATGCCGGTATAAAAGACCACCTTACCCCCGGGCATGCACCAGGCATTGACTTCCTTGCTCTCTACCAGGTTGAATTCCCAGGCGAATCCGTCCAGTTCTGATTTAAGGTTATGCTGGGCAAAATAACCCTCCACCGCGTGCTGGATGTTTAACCCCACTCTTTTGACAGTCTCGGTCTGTTTTTGGTCGGTGCTCAGCTTGTTCTCCTTCAGGAACTGGTCATACTGCTGGTAGCTCATGGCCATCATCTCCCCGGCCGGAACCAGGTCCAACTGCTGCCTTCCGGTGATCGGTACGGTGGAGCAAGATAAGGCAAAGAAAGTGCACAACGCCAGTGCCGGCAATAATGACTGATTTTTCATGTTCTCTCCTTTTATCGGTATTTACCGGATGACTGCTTCTATCTGATCCTGTACCCTATGATAAAGGACAGCACCCGGTTGCGGTGGTCCACATACCGGTTGATGTCGTCGATGTCCGACCTTAATATCCTGGGGAAACCCAGGCTGTAGCTGCCGCCCAGCTCCATCCGGCCCAGGGGGATATTTCCGCCCAGCACCAGTCCGTAATCATCCTTCCTGAAGGCGGACTCCGAAATTATGTAAACGCTGTCCATCTGGATGATGCCGGCTGAAGCGCTGGCGGTGGTGACCTGCCGGCCGGAGATAAGCATGGCTCCGTAAACCCCGAAATATAGATTGAGCAGGGAATGATACGACCTCGACAGGCTGAAGCACATCACCGCCGGAACCTCGGCATAGTTCAGCCTGGTATCCGAGGTATTGTAATGATCGTAGGTGATGCCGGTGGCCGGATCGGTCCGGCCGAAAGCCTGCACCACCTCGGCCCCCTTCTGGTTGAACAGAATCCCGGACCGGAAGGAGACCAGCCGGTTGATCCGGTAATTTACATACCCGCCGCCGCCCAGCCCGATCTTCTCGTTGATCGAGGCGTTGGTGTTTGGGTTCCGGACGAACTTGGCCCCGTTCAAATTTCCCCACAGGCCGAAGGTCAGGGATTGGGCCGCTCCGGGCCGGGGGAGCAATGCCAGTCCGGCGATCATAACGGCCAGATATGTCGAAATCTTTTTGGGAAGCATCTGTGTTAAATTGCTAGGCCCCGAACTTGCCCAGCTTCAGGGCGTTGGCCAGCATCAGGGGCATGGCCTCCACCGCCGGGAAGCAGCCCAGGCTGCCGTAGGCGCAGTTCCGCTCGTTGAAGCTGTCCAGGCCGTCCGGCCGGACATAGGGCGAGTGCAGCATGAAGGGGTTGGGGTGCCAGCTGTGGCCCTTCATCCGGGCCGGGGTGGAATGGTCCCCGGTTATCACCAGCACCTCCGGGTTCAGCTTGCTGACCATCGGCATGGCGTCGTCCAGCTCGGTGATCACCTGGACCTTGGCGTTGAAATTGCCGTCTTCGCCGTAGGAATCGGTCTTCTTGATGTGGATGTAGAAGAAATCGAAATCGTTGTAATACAGCCGCAGGGTCTCGAACTCGTCCTCGATGGTCTGGCCGGTGTCCAGCTCGGTCATCCCCACCAGCTTGGCCAGCCCCTTGTACATGGGATAGGCGGCGATGGCCGCGGCTTTGAGGCCGAATCTCTTGTTCAGGGAGGGGATGTCGGGATGTTTGGCAAAGCCCCGCAGTAAAATGGTATTGGCCGGATGCTGGTCCTTGAGCACCTGGTTGGCCCGGGCGACGAATTTGGCCGCCACCCCGGCCAGCTTGAGGTCCTCCTCGAAGAAGGCCTTGGGCTCTATGGCTGCCAAACCCTCCCTCTGGGGATCGGTGTCGTGCAGGTTGCCGGAGAGCCCGTCGCCCCGGAACAGCACCACAAAGCGGTGCTCCTTGCCGTGCCGGATCATCACCTCCACCCCGTCGATGGCCGGGATGGCCGCCTGCAGTTTGGCGCACAGCTCCAGGTTCTTCTCGGTGGGGATCCGGCCGGCCCGGCGGTCGGTGATCAGCCCCTGGGGATCCATGGTGGCGAAGTTGGCCCGGGCCGCCACGTCCCGCGGGGTCATCTCCAGGCCGATGCCCAGAGCCTCCAGCACCCCCCGGCCGATCTGGTATTTGACCGGATCGTACCCGAACAGCGACAGGTGGGCCGGGCCGCTGCCGGGGGTGATGCCGTGGGAAACGGGGACCGTCAGCCCGCAGACCGATTTAATGGCCAGGGCGTCGATATGCGGCTTGGCGGCCGCCTCCAGTTCGGTCTGGCCGTCCCTCTCCCGAGGCAGACCGCCCAGGCCGTCGGCCACTATCAGCACTATCTTCTTATCATTGCTGACCAGCAGTTCCTGCAACAACGAATCGTCCAGCATACATCGCTCCCTTGGCTAGGCTTGCTTTTCTTTTTTATTCGCCAGGCGCCGTTTCATCTCCTGCACCACGCTGTAGGGCACTTTCACCGAGCCGCCGCCGTTGTTCATCAGGTTGTCGCTGTGGCAGTCGGAGCCGCCGCAGACCAGAAGGTTCTTCTGCCGGGCGATGTCCAGATAGTTCTTCACCTGGCTGTTGGAGTGCTTGGAATGCCACACCTCCAGCCCGTCCAGTCCCTGGGAGGCGAACCGGTCTATCAGTCCGTCCCGGTTCTCGATCCCGGGGTGGGCGAAGAAGGCCAGCCCTCCCACCGAATGGACCAGGTCGAAGGACTCCCGGGGGGTCAAAAAATTCTTGGGCACATAGGCCGGGCATCCGTTGCCCAGATACCTGGTGAAGGCCTCGTCGGTGCCGCCCACGTAGCCCTCCTCGGCCAGGGCCCGGGCCACATGGGGCCGGCCCACCGAGCCCGAACCGGCGATCTCCAGCACCCGGGCGATCTCCAGGCGCACCCCCAGCTCGGCCAGCTTCTCCACCATCCGGTGGGCCCGTTCGATCCGGGCGTTCTTGAAATGCAGCACCCTCTCCTGGAATTGGCTCTGGGTGTAATCGATGAAATATCCCAGGATGTGGATCTCGGTCCCCTCGATGTTGGTGGACAGCTCTATCCCGGGGATGACCTCGATCCCCACCTTGAAGGCCAGGCTGGAGATCGGCTCGATGGCGTCCCAGGCGTCGTGGTCGGTGATGGCGATGGCCTTGAGCCCTTTCAGGGACGCCTGCTTCACCAGCTCCTGCGGGGTGAATATTCCGTCGGAGGCCGCGGTATGGATATGCAGATCTACAAAATATTGCTGGCTGGTCATGGATCAAAACACCGGCTGTTTGTTCTTGCCGCCCGTTTCGTCGGCCTCGCTCTTGAGGCCCAGGTCGCTGACCACCGTCTCGATCAGCGATTCGTCTATCTGCTGGATGCCGCTCATGGATCCCTCCAGCAGGGCGTTGTCGCAGATGGTGTTTATCAGGCGGGGCTTGCCGTCGGAGTAGAAATGGATGAACTCGTAGGCCGAATCGGTGAACAGCTCGTGCTGGCAGCCCACCACCGCCAGGCGGTACTGGATGTAGCCCCGGGTGGACTCCGAGGTCAGCGGCTCCAGCTTGTGCTTGACCGCGATCCGCTCCCTCAAGGGGGGATCCAATGCCAGGCACTGCTCCAGATCGGGCAGCCCGAACAGCAGGAAGGTTATCAGCATGCTGCCGGAGACCTCCATGTTCAGCAGGCCCCGCATCTCCTCCATGATCTCCTTGTTCTTGAGCATGTTGGCCTCGTCGATGATGATCACCGCCCTGCGGCCCTCGTTGTAGATCTTCATCAGCTGTTCGTAGAGCTGGCCCACCATCCCGGCCTTGGTTTCAGCCGGCTTCTCCACCCCCATCTGCAGGGCGATCTTGGAGATCAGCCAGCCCGGGCTGACCTCGGAGTGAACGATCACCAGCAGGCCGGTCTCGAACTGGTCGTCCGGCAGGATCTCCAGCATTCGCCGGGAGATGGTGGTCTTTCCGGTGCCGATGTCGCCCAAAACCACCGCCAGCCCCTTCATCATCTCGGCGGCATGGGACAGCTTGAGGATGGCCTTGGAATGCTGGGGGCTGTCGTAGTAGAATCGGTTGTCGGGAGCGTTGGAGAACGGCTGGTCGGTCATACCATAAAATTTTAGGTAGTCCATTATATTAACTCCTTGAAAAATAATCCAATTAGACTATAATATTAACTGAAAAAAAAGATATTTGCAAGCTTAAAATTAAGCATTTTAAATAAAAAAAGGCGGTTTTTATAACCGCCCAGATCTGTTGGAAAACATCCCCATTTTTGCCCTGGTTAAGCAGGTAATGATGAACCGGCAAATATCCTTATAGTTTGTTCAACATACCCTCTCTATCTCCACCCCTTTGTAATAATATTTCAATATGCTTTTATACCCCCTGCTGGGAAGAATCCCCCTCATTTAATGCAACAGGACGTTTTGAATGGAAGGGCTGGCGTTGTGCATTGTTCTTTTTCTTTTTTGTCCCGCACCTCTCCCCTACCCCTCTCCTAAAGCATTAGGAGAGGGAAGGGTGAGGTCAAAAGCTCGTCGCTAAACCTCTGCTCGGCAGCCCTATAACGTTGGCCTAAATTTGACAAACTCGCTTCGCTCAAACAATGTCAAATTTTTAAGTGCCTCCGCTAAAGCTATGGCCCTGGTGAATGCCGGAAGTGTGCGAAAGCGGACGGCCTCCTTTTTTTCAGCAGCAGAGCTAATGCGACCGTGGGGCCTCTCCCTGCCTTGCGGCTTCCCTCTCCGCCACGGGGAGAGCCTGCACTGAGCAAAGCCTTTTATAGTGCCAAACTAAGTGGAGTGTGGGTGGGGTTGGTTCTCAGCCATCCCTCCTACGCTCTGCTTCGGCGGACAGGCAGTGGAGCGGCATTGCTGCAGCGCCGAAAAAGCATTCAGCGTGTTATTTGCTTATAGCCGGTTCTGGTCCGATGAATGCCGGTGCATACGCCATACTTTCCGCGAAACTGGGCGGTAAAGACTTCCTTCGTTTGCCGAGCAAGCAGACTACCTCAGGACAGGCCTTTGGTTACTTTCGGCGCCTGCCCTGAGAAAAGCAACCAGCCTTGGTTGTGAAGGGTCATAAGAACGTAACGGGAAAGTTACAATAACAAGTTCAATATACCCTCTCTATCTCCACCCCTTTGTAATAATGTTTTAAAATGCTCTTATAGCTTTTGCCGGCCCGGGCCATCCCGATGGCCCCCCACTGGCACAGGCCCACCCCGTGGCCAAAACCCCGGCCGGTCAAAATTATCCTTTCGATATTTCCCTGGGCATCCCTCAGGTTCTCTATCTCGAACCAGGCACTGAGCAGGGGCTTGTCCCTCAGCCCGTTGCGAACCGCCGCTTTGGTCAGCACGGTATCTCCAGCGCTGGTGGAGACCAGCAAAGAAATTATCCTTCCCGACCTTCCGACCTTCAGAACCTTTACATCTTTTACAACCTCCCGCTTCCCCGGAAAAAGCCTGCCCGCCAGCTCCTCCGCCAGGATGGTGTCTCTCCAGGCGTATCTGGGCGAGATGCCGCACCACTTATCCTCCACCGGTTCCAGATAGGGAAAATCCTCGTCTTTGGCGTTCCAGACCTCGGAGGGACGGGCGGTCCTGCCCCCGCAGGTGGAGTGAAAGTTGGGTGATATAACTTTGCCTCGGAAGGTCAGCGCTTTACCCTTGGTATCCCTTACCGCCCTTTTGATTGCCAGGGAGGCCATGTTGTCCAGGTCAAAACACTGGTGCGAGGTTCCGGCTTCGATGTCATAATAGCTCTGGGGATTGGCGCCGATCCTGGCCAAGGCGTAGCTGCGGGAGATCACGGCCTGGGCCATGGCCGCCTGCGGCGTTTTGTCGGCCAAACCCCCGATCTCGCTGGCCAGCACCCCCGGCAGGTATTCCTCCAGCGGCATCTCGGCGATTATCAGCAGTCCCTGGTCGTTGTCGCGGCGGATCTCGATGGCGCCCTTCACCCGCTTGTGGTTGATGAAATATTCATCGGCCGACCACAGACGGATCCGTCCCGCGATGCCTTCGATGGCCGTGCCCCGGTTGGTTCCGGCCGTCAATCCGGGACCCGCCGGCAGGAGGCTCCAGCTTTCGCCCGGCAGGATGGTTCCTTTATGGCTCTGGTCCCAGACCGAGATATTGTATGAGCCGTAGACCACCGCTATGGACTGCCGCCTCTGCAGAGCGATCCTTATCAGCACCTCGCCCTCCGGCGGTTTCCGGCTGAGGTAGACCGGGGAACAGCTAAAGACCATGGCTGATATGCTCAGCAGGCAGATCGCATATATTTTATTTCCGGATCTTTTCATTCAGCTCCGCAATTCTTTTTCTGACGAATGCTTCATTGACCGACTGTCCTTGGGCCGCGGCCCTCTGCAAAAAGATCTCCCAATGTTTGGCCGCCAAGGCCGGATCGGACTTTTCCAGAATAAGCGCCAGGTTCATCCTGGCCGGCAGAAAGTCAGGATCGAGGGACAGGGACCTTTGCCATAAAGCCGCCGCTTTATCCAGTTCTCCCTTTCTGGCCCAGATAGCCCCCATCTCATTGTATAGAAAATAATCCCGGGGCTGTATCGCTAATGCCCGGTCAAAACAGGCCATGGCTTTATCCCAATCCCCCTGTTTTTGGCGAACTATCCCCAGATTGATCCATCCTTTTTCATTTTCCGGTTCGGCATTGGTGACCCGGGAAAAATAAATTTCAGCCGAATCAAGATCGTCGCCGGCCGCCCGGCAAATGCCCGCTGTCAGCAAGGCATTGGTGTTGCCGGGATTCAGCGCCAGGCATTTTTGGGCATAACTTTCCCCCTCCTGGTATTTCTGCAGCTGGGCGCAGGTTATGGCCAGCCCGGACAGGGCATTGTCATAGGTGGGATCCAGCTCCACCGCCCGGCGGTATTCTCTTTCGGCCCCGGGCATATCTTCGTTCAGGAACAGGATATTACCCAGATTGCCGTGAGCAATGTAGGAATTTGGCGAACGCTCCGTCTCGGTCCGCCAGAATTTTAACGGCTCCTGCCATTCAATATTCCGCCTTATCGACAAACCGGCCATCAGCAGTATCAATGTGATCATAACCATCTGGAATATTTTTTGGCTCCGGATGCCGCCCAGCAGAAAGCCGGCCCAGACCGCAAATCCGATCACCGGCAGGTACAGGAACCGCTCGGCCAGCAGGGCCGTCAGCGGCAGAAGGTTGGAGACCGGCAGCAGGCCGACCACCAGCCACAGCCAGCCGAAGGCCAGGAATCTTGACCCTTTGATGTCACGGACGGCCAGAAGGCTGATGATCGTAAGGATGGCCAGCGAGCCCAGCACCCTCCAATCCAGCAAGGAGGTGGACAGGTCGTACCCGTAATCCACCCTCAGCCACAGGGGCAGGAATAACAGCCGGACATAATCCAGGGCCGCCCGTAACATGGTGAAAACGGTGGTCCATATGGAATCGCCCCAGTAGGGGCACTGGGAGACCCGGCCCAGGGCCAGCCGCCTGGTTATCAGATAAACAGCCAGCAAAGCCAGATAAGGAAGATAGGTTTTCCACCCGGCCAGGAAGGGTCTTATTTTTCCCCTGTTCTCAAAAAGCCAGTCATAGAGCATGACCAGCAATGGGAAGACCACCGCCGTTTCCTTGGACAGCAGAGCCAGGGTCAAGCTTAAAAGCGACAGCCCCAGTAAATATATTCTTTTATTTTCCCGATACCTGTGATGCCAGATGAACATCAGCAGGCCGAAGGTCACATACATAAGGTCACCCCGGCTGGAGATCCAGGTCACCGCCTCGGTCTGCACCGGATGGAGGGCGAATATCAGGCCGGCTGTCAGCTGCAGTCTTTTATCCTTGAACAGCCGCCCCAGCAAAAAATACAGCAGGATGATGTTTGCCAGATGCCACAGCAGGCTGGTCAGGTGGAAGCCGAAGGGGTTAAGGCCCCAGACCTGGTAGTCGACAAGATAGGTGATGGTCCTCAAGGGTCGCCAGATGCCGTCCCAGAAGATGCTGGCGATGGAGCGTCCGGAATTGGTGAAGTATTCCCCGACGTATTTCCAGTCCCGGATCTTGGTGTTCTCCTGCACAAAAAAACGGTCATCGTACATGAAGCCGGCCTTCAGGGCCGGCAGATATACCAGGACCGTCAGAAGCAATATGAGCGATATTTGCAGATATTGTTTTTTCATATAATTTTCATCATAAAATCATTTTATCCCGCCCACTTCCTGAACTCCCAGACCGCCTTCAGGGCCTGCCGCCAGGCCCCCGGGGTTCTTAAATGAGCCATGGTTTTGACCATCTGCCCCGGCCGCAGGTAGAATTCCCGGAAGGCCCTATTGCGCCACCTCTCCACCTGCCGGGGCTCCAGTTGATCGGTCCTGATGACGCAGAAATTCTGCTCGTAATACCGCCAGTCCCCGCTTTCTATCATCCCCTTGTCCCTGGCCTCGGCATATAGCTCGGAGCCCGGGAAGGGCACCGCCGCATAGAACTGGGCGAAGTCGAACCTCAGCTCCTTGACCAGGGCGATGGTCTGTTCGATTTCTTTTGAGGTCTCCCCGGGGTAGCCTATCATAACATGGGCCGTCACCTGGAGGCCGGCTGCTTGGGCCGCCGCCACCGCCGCCCGGGTCTGCTCCAGGGTGGTGCCCTTGTTCATCAGGTCCAGCACCCTCTGGCTGCCGGACTCCACCCCGTACCCTATCATCCAGCAGCCGGCCCTTTTGAAGGCCTCCAGCATTTCCCGGTCCACCTGGTCCACCCGGCTGTTGCACACCCAGCCGATGTCCAGCTTCCGGGAGATGATCTCGCGGGCCACCGCCAGGGCATGCTGCCGGTCCAGGGTGAAGGATTCGGCCCAGAACAGGAATTCCTTGACCCCGATTTCCTTGATGTCGTGTTCGATCTCATCGACGATCCTTTTGGCCGAGAATTTTCTCAGCCTCCGCCCGTAATAGACATGGTCGGCGCAGAATCTGCAGTGGAAGGGACAGCCCCGGTTGGTGGCCAGCAGCAGAAAGGGCTGGTCGGAAAGCGGCAGTTTGTAAAGGTCCCGCCGGATCAGGTCCCAGGCGGGAAAGGGCAGGCGGTCGAGCTCTTCGATGGCCGGACGGGGCGGATTGTGCTTTATCATGCCGGCGGCCCGATAGCTGATGCCGGCCACGCTGCCCAGATCAGCAGCTGAGATCAATTCCAGGGCGGTCTGCTCCGGCTCGCCCATTATGATCACCTCCAGATGCCGGGAGAGGGCGAAGGTCTCCTCCGGCAGGGCGGTGGGATGGATCCCCAGCACCGCCATACGGCAGGCGGGCAAAGCGTTTTTTAAGGCATCCACCGTTTCCATATCCCCGGCGATGGAGGGCGTGGCGCTGTTGAATATGCACCATTCTGGTTTAAAGCCCCGGGCGATCTGTGCCAATTTTTCCCGGGAAATATTTTCCACGATGCAGTCGTGAAGCAGCACCTGATGCCCGGCCCGGCGCAGAACGGCCGCCGTCAGGGCCAGCGACAACGGCGGCCAGACGGAGGTCCAGGCCCCGGCCCGCTGCATGCAGCGGCCCTCCCTGACCTGCGCCACGCCCAGGTATTCCGGCGGGTTGACCAGAAAGACCTTCAAAACATCATCTCCTTGAAAATGTGCCACAGGAATTTCCAGCCCTGCGAGGTCTTCAGTTTGGAGACGCCTCCCTGCCGGGAAAATTCATGGCTGGCTATCTCCTTGATCACCAGCCCCTGCTTGATGGCCTTGATCACCATCTCCTGTTCTATCAAAAACCCGTCGGACCTCAATCCCAGCTGCCGGGCCTTGGCGGTATCGACCGCCCGGAAGCCGTTCTCGCAGTCGGTGATGTCGGCCTTCCAGCGCCAGAGCAGCATCAGGCTGATCAGGGCTCCCCCGGTCTGCCGGACGATGTTGTCCAGGGTGCCGTGGAATTCGTCCGAGCCCCCCCGCAGCCGCGAGGCTATCACCATGTCGGCCCGGCCCTCGATGATGGGGCCCGCCAGGCGGGGAATGTCGGCCGGCTGGTGGGAGCCGTCGGCATCCATCAGCACCAGCACCTCTCCCCGGGCCCTTTGAATGGCGGTTCTGACCCCGTCCCCCTTACCTCTACCGCCGTCCGATATCACCACCGCCCCGGCCCCGGCCGCCTTTTCGGCGGTGCCGTCGGTCGAGCCGCCGTCGATGACCAGCAGCTCGTCGGCCAGGGGTCGGGCCGCCTCGACCACCCGGGCGATGGTGGCCGCCTCGTCCCGGGCGATTATGGCAACGGTCACTTGCTTCACTGATTTTCCCTGATCCTTTTTTCGGCCTGGAGCATCACCTCCTGGGCCCGGCGGCGCTCGTTCACCAGTCGGCCGGCGGTATCCTGGTCCAGCGGATAGCTGATGGACTGCTGGGCGGCGCGGTAAGCGCTGTGGTATTTCCCATTCTCCAAAAGACATTTGGCCAGTTTATAGGAGGCCACCACCTTGTTGTAATTGTTCAGGGCATTCTGACCTTCCAGCAGGTTAACCAGTCTGCCAAAGGCGGCCTCGGCCTCCGGCCATCTTTTCTGCCGCCACAATACCTCCGGCACCGCCCAGTGGAAGAAGGGATTGTTGGGATACTGCTTTTCCAAAAGCCGGCCCAGCTCCAGGGCCTTTTTATCCCGGCCGTAATCGGTGTAGATCCACAGCAGGGCGTTCTGCCCCATCACCCGGGAGTAGCGCCCCTTCTCGACGGCGGTGATTATCTCCGAGACCCCCTGTTCCCGGGCATCCCCGATGAAGGGCAGCCACTTTAAAAGGCTGGTGGCCTTGGTCCGGAAATAATGATAGGAGCCTATTCCTATGTATGCATCATATAGCGTTGAGTCTATTTCCCGGGCCTTTTTGAAATCGGCCACCGCCTTCAGGCCGTTCCGGAAGGCCGCCAGGTATTTGCCCTGCCGGGCATCCCAGGCCGCGATGTAGGAGAAACTCCCGCCCCTGACAAAATAAGCCCAGGCATCCCCGGGATCATCGTCCAGGGCCAGGTCGCAGAGCATGATGGCGCTGTCCACGGAATTTTTGTAATACCTGTGCCAGAAATCGCTCTCATAGGCCGACATCCTGGTCTGGTACAGCCCGGCCTTGAAGAAATACCCGGCCGGGTTTTTGGGGTGGTCCCGGATGAAGGAATCGAATATCACCACCGCGCTGTCGTAGTCGCCCTGGTAAAGGATCTCCAGCCCCTGGTCTATCCGGCCGTCGAAGTCTTGGGAGATGCCGGCCCTCAGCTCCGCCGCCGACAACAACAGAGATGCCAGGAATGCAATGATTATGATCTTGATCTTGCTCACAGCAGGTGCCTTCCCAATAATAAGATCCCCGGATCGGACTTGATGACAGTTTTGGCCACATCTATGGGATTTATCCGGGCCGGATCCTTCCCGGCCAGGATATTGACCAGCAGTCTGGCGATCCGGTCCATCTCCTGGTCGGACAGCTTCAAAAACACCTCCCGGACCAAATGATGGAATTTAAGGTCCTTCCACGGCCCGCTCCACCATTCTTTGGGATATTTTTTCAGCAGCGAGAGGTCGTTGGTCTTAAGATATTCTGCCGTCAGCCTTCCGGCCAGCGTGCCCGAGGCCATGGCGATGGCAATGCCGGCCCCCGAAAGGGGATCGGTCAGCCGGGCGGCATCCCCGGCCAGCAGGACGTTGCCCTTGACCATGGGGTGATCGGCCCCCAGGGCCGGGGTGCCTCCCACCATGGCTTCGATCACTTTGGCCCCGGGCAGATTTTTGGCGATGAATTCATCCAGGTATTGCACCGGCTTTTTCTTCCCGGCCAATGAGGCCACTATCCCCAACCCCACATTGGCCAGGCCGCCGCCTTTGGGGAAGATCCACAGATAGCCGCCCGGCGCGATATCCCGGCCCACCCAGAAGCGGACCATGTCCGTCGGACCGTCCACTTGGGACATCAGGTACTGGGCGCAGCTGTGAAATTGTTCCGGCTCCAGCCGGGTGTCCAGCCCGGCCCAGGCCCCCACCAGGGATTCCACCCCGTCGGCCCCGATGATCGCCCGGCATTTTATCTGCCTGGTCTCATGGCCGGATATCAATGTCACCGATTCCGCAAATTCGCCGTTCATTTTGACCGACACCGCCTCGGTGTTGACCATCACCTCGGCCCCGGCGGCCCCGGCCAGCCCGGCCAGGTGGCGGTCGAAGATCTTGCGCTCCAGCACCACCCCCACCCCGGCCCAGGGCACCGCCACCTCGGTCCCGTCCGGGGAATAGAGCACCGCCCCGTTGATGGGGGCCGCCACCCATTTGGGGTCGGGCTCCATGAACAGCCCCAGGCTCCGCAGGCTGGTGGCCTCGGCGCAGCACAGGGGGACGCCGATCTCCCGGTGCTTTTCGGCCAGCAGGACGGAATGCCCGGCCCGGGCGATCTCCCTGGCGGCCAGGGACCCGGCCGGCCCCCCGCCCACCACTATCACGTCGTAAGAATCTGATCTGAACATAGTGCTGTTATGTTATCACAAGTATGTTTTGATTTGCAATAGATAAAAGAAGAAGCCCCGCGGGTAAAAGGATAAGATTGTATAAAGCCCTTTGGCCCTTGATCGGTCCCATTCGGGCAGAGAACAGTCCCTTTCGGCCCTTGATCGGTCCCATTCGGGCAGAGAACGATCCCGTTTGACCCTTGATCGGTCCCGTTTTGCCGTCCATTCGACCCGCCTGCCGGGCATGCAGGTAGGGACACGATGCATCGTGTCCCTACGGTATTTCGTGGGGCATGACCCCCTGGATCCCCGATCAGGTAGGGAATGACACGCCTGATTTTTAACACCAAGAACACCAAGCTCACAAAGATTATCTCCTCAAACCTAACGAAGCCTTGTGTCTCTTTGTGGTCTTTGTGCCCTTTGTGGTTCAAAAGTCTCCGCGTCTCTGCGGTTAAAAAACCTGTGCCTTGTGTGCATTATGTGGCCAATGACCCCCTGGATCCCCAACCCCACCCTCACTCCACTTCGTTTGGCACTATAAAAGGCTTTGCTCAGTGCAGGCTCTCCCCGTGGCGGAGAGGGAAGCCGCAAGGCAGGGAGAGGTCGGGGATGACAATCACGGCGGGTTGACTTCTTGCAATGACTGTACCCTTTTTAAAGTAAAAGCCTTTGTGATCTTTGTGCACTTTGTGGTTAAACACACTGCCGCATTTATGCATTGACTTTGCCCGCCCACTTAAGGTAATATTCATTTATGAAAAAGATCTGCCTTTACATATCATCCCTGCTTATCCTCCCCCTGACGTCCCAGGCCCAGCAGTGGACCAGCCATACCAATTTCAACCATGTTTCCCAGCTGGCCTTCCAGCCGGGAGGCCATATCATCTGGGGAGCCACCCCCGGCGGGATATTCTCCTTTTCATCCACCGATACTGTTTTGATCCAGCACTATACCAACGTGGACGGCCTGCCCTACATCGAGGCTTCTTCGGTAACTTTGGACCAGCACCACCACAAGTGGATCGGCACCCTGGGCGGCGGGCTGGCCAAACTGGATTCGGCCGGCAATGCCTGGACCGTGTTCACCCGGAACGACGGCCTGGCCTCGGACACGGTTCTTTGCACCGCGGCCGGCGGGCAGAACGTTTTTGCCGGCGGGTACGGCTCCCTCTCCTATTACGACGGATACAACTGGTTCTCCCTGCTGGCCCAGCAGGGATATGAACTGGGCAACCGGACCCAGGCCCTGGCGGCCAGGGACGACTCGCTGTGGATCGCCACCGACCAGGGGCTGCGCATTGTAAAAGTATCCCCCCTGTCCTCGATCCGTGATACCAATAACTGGACAACCTTCAGCAATTACGACGGGCTTTCATCTGATGTAAGATGCATCCTGCTGACGGACACCCTGTCGATGATCGGCGCCGCCAACGGGGCGGCCCGGCTGGTGGGCGGGGCCTGGCAGAGGATCCCGGGGCTGGGCGACCAGGTGAGAAGCCTGGCCCGGATGGGGGATTCGCTGTTCCTGGCCACCAACAACGGGGTAAAACTCTGGCATCAGAATGTTTTGAGCGACATCAGCCCCGGATTGTTAAGTTATAATGTGCTTTCGCTGACGGTCGACGAAGGCCAGATACTGTGGGCCGGATGCGACCAGGGGCTTTGCCGTTATGACGCCGGAAGCTGGGATAATTATGTTTTTCCCGGAATTGCCAAAAATTATGTCCAGCACGTTTCGGTCTCCAAAACCAAAACCGTTTGGACCACCGATGGCAATACTTTGATATCTAATTATAAAAATAATTCCTGGAGCGCTTTTACCAACCCCATTCCGGGGATCCCCCTGACCGCTTTAACGGTGGATCAAGATAACAATGCCTGGATCGGCCTGGGCTGGTGGGACGGGCTCAATAATTCGTACCTCCTGAAATACTGCCCCGACAGCCTGGTCAATATCTTCTCCACGCCCCGGGTGCCTGCCGGCTGCGGCGTCTGGACCGGCATGGTCGACCGGGACAACACCAAATATTTCACCGCCTATAATTTTGCCATCTTCTCCGTCTCCCCGGACGATTCGGTCTGGACCAGCTACGTCGATCCCTCGCCCCGCGGGGCCTATAACAATGCCATGTGGATCATCTCCATCGCCAAAGATCTGTCGGGTGGTTTATGGCTGGGATCATATTATAACGATCTCACCTACTTTAAACCGCAGGAAAACACCTGGGAGCATTTTGGCGTCGAGTCGGGCATTCCGGACGTCAATATCCGCCAGATCGCCGTTGACAACAGCAACATCATTTGGCTGGCCACCGGGAACGGCCTTTGCCGTTCGGAATATGATCCGGTTGCCCATACCCTGAGATCGACGGTCTTTCAAACCAGCAGTTCTCCGATTTTGGGGAATGATATCCGGTCGATAGTCATCGACCGCTCTGACAACAAGTGGATCGGGACCGAGCGGGGCCTGTCCCTGCTGACCTGGGACGGGAAGTGGGTGAATTATGACCGGCGCTTCAGCCCTTTGATCAGCAACGATATCCGGCAATTGGCCGTCTGTCCCCATGACCGGTCCGGCGACGACATCTATATCGCCACCGCCCAGGGACTGAGCGTATTAAGATATGATGCTGTCGCACAAAGGCCCGTTGATAATCCCTCTGTCGCCCCCAATCCGTTCAATATGACCCGGGATGGTCATATCTATTTCAGCAACCTGCCGAGCGAGGCACGGATCGATATCTATACCCTGGACGGACGGCCCTGCGGCACTTTTTACGGCCCGCCGGCCCCGGCCCATACCCTAAGCATACGGCCGGATACGGATTTTCCCCGACGGCCGGCCGCCGGCCTCTACCTCTGCCGCATCTCCTCATCCGGACAAAAGCCGGTAATCTGCAAACTGGTGATGATAAGATGAAGTTTTTAACCGTCATCGGGGCCCGCCCCCAGTTCATCAAGGCCGCCCCGCTCTCCCGGGCCCTGAGGGAAAAGCACCGGGAGATCCTGGTGCACACCGGCCAGCATTACGATTACGGTATGTCCCAGCAGTTCTTCAGGGAGCTGCACATTCCCCGGCCGGATTATAACCTGGAGGTGGGCTCCGGCCTGCACGGGGCCCAGACCGCCGCCATGCTGGCCAAGCTGGAGCCGGTGGTCATCCGGCAGAAACCCGATGCCATCATAATCTTCGGCGACACCAATTCCACCCTGGCCGGGGCGCTGATAGCCGCCAAGCTGCATATCCCGCTGGCCCATATCGAGGCCGGCATGCGCAGCTTCAATAGGATGATGCCGGAGGAGGTCAACCGGGTGGTGGCCGATCACCTGTCGAATATGCATTTCTGCTCCACCAACACTGCGGTGAAGAACCTGAAGAAAGAGGGGATAACCAACGGCCTCTACCTGGTGGGCGACATCATGTACGATGCCCTGAAGGATATTCTCCCCACCCAGGACCGGACCGCAAAAATAATCAAGCGGCTGTCGCTGGTGCCGGGAGATTATCTGTTGGTGACCATCCACCGGGCGGAGAATACCGACCACCCCGATAACCTATCGGCCATAATGGAGGCCCTGCTCTCATCCGGCAAAAAGGCGGTCTTCCCGGTCCATCCCCGCACCGAGAAAAAGCTGAAGGAATTTTTGCTGTGGGATAAGTTAAAAAGATCGGATAACATCCTGCTGATCCCTCCCCAGGGGTACAGTGAATCACTGAGTCTGCAGTCGGCCGCCCATGCGGTGGTCACCGATTCCGGAGGCATCCAGAAGGAGGCCTACCTGCTGAAAACCCCCTGTTTGACCGTGCGCCGCGAGACCGAATGGGTGGAGACGGTCAAGACCGGCTGGAATCAGCTGGTGGGGCCGGACAAAAAACGCATCTTAAAAGCCCTGGCCGGGTTGAAGCCGCCGGCCGCCCATCCCGATCTTTACGGCCGGGGCCGGGCCGCCCGGCTGATAGTGGGGCATCTGGAAAGGCACCTGGACAGATGAAACGCCTGCTGATACTCAATTACTATCATCCTCCCCAAGGGGGCGTTCACCGGGTGGTGAAATTCATAAAATACCTGCCCCAGAACGGCTGGCAGCCGGTGGTGATAGCCCCCCATCCCCGGGGCATCTACCGGTATGATGATTCCCTGTCCAATGATCTGCGCCAGGCCCAGGTATTCCGCACCGGTTCTTTGGACCCCATGCATCTTTCCTCTTCCAGGATCGATCCGGAAACCGTCAGCCGCCATCGCGGCTTAATCGAACTGATCAACAACTTCTTTATCCCCGATAATAAGATCGGCTGGGTGCCTTTCGCCGTTCAGGCCGCCCTTAAGATCTTCCGGCAGGAACCTTTCGACGCCATCTTCTCGTCCGCCCCGCCTTTCTCCTCGCACCTGGCCGGCCTGTCCATCAAACGACTGGTCTCCCGGCCTCTGATCTGTGACTTTCGGGACGCCTGGTCCCAGCCCAACACCCTTAACCGGGGATATTCTTCTTTCCGGCTGCATCTTAACCGCCGCCTGGAGGGCCTGGTCGTCAGGCAGGCCGATATGATAACAGCCATCAATGCCCCCATCCTCGAGGGCCTGCAAAACATCGGCCTGAAAAAAGGCAGTGCTAAGGTCGTCCTGCCCCAGGGGTTCGATCCCCTGGATTTCGCATTGAGCGATACCCGGCCAAAATCGGACAAGTTTACAATAGCCTACACCGGCTCTTTGACCAAATATCGGCGGATAGATGTTTTGGTCCGGGCTCTTCGCGAACTGCTGCAAAGCAAGCCGCCCCTGGCCAAAAAGATCAAAATAATCCTGGCCGGGGTATATAAACCGGAAGATCTGGCGATCGCCCGGCAGTTGGGGGTCTCCGAATATTTTGAATTCCGGGGACATCTGGCCCATGACCGGATAATCGAAATACTGGAAGCGGCCACCGTCCTGTGGTTCACGATCGGACGGGAGGAGGGACCGACCGTCTCCACCAGCAAGGTTTACGAATATCTGGGGGCCCGAAAACCGATCCTGGCCTCGATCCCGGATTCCAGCCCCGCCGCCCAATTGATCAGAGAAACCGGCACCGGAACGGTATTGGACCCCGATGATCATCTGGGGCTGGCATATCAGATCGGGCAGCTTTTCCATCAGTGGCAGAACAATCGGCCCGTCTTTCACCCCGATGACAAGGCCCGGCATGGATATGACCGGAGCCTGATCACGCAACAGCTGGCGGCCCACCTCAACCGGCTGGTCTCAAAAAGCCCCGCCCCAAACTTATGATTTTTTAAATTTTGCCTCCATGACAAGAAATCCGCCGCAGTCCGTCCTGTTTCTGTTGCCGTCCGTCAAGATCGGCGGCGGCAACCGGGTTGTTTTCGAACTGGCCAATGGCTTGATTGAAAAATACCCTGTCGAAATATGGCACCCCAGGGGGTCCGGTGAATGTTATTACAAGACTGCCCCCGGGGTGCAGGTCAGAGCCATTGGCCTGGCCGGTGATGATCTTGTCATTCGTGCTGTAAATATAATATTGCTGTTTATTTTAATCAACCTGTCGGCCAACCGATTCAAGCATATAATCTCCACCGGCCAGATCCTGGGTCCTCTTCTGGTATTCATCCCCGGGGCAACTGTTTATAACTTCATTCAGGCGGATGATCTTCTGATATTCAGCGATCTGGCCCTGTTACGCAATAAGTTCATCTATGGCATCTACAAGCTCCTTACCCGCTTAAGCTACCGGTATCCCAACGTCCGTTTTATCTTCAACTCCGGTTACAGCCACCGCCGGTTCCTGGAAAATTCCGGCCGTTCTAATGCGCCCCGGTCGCTGGTCCGCCCCGGGGTGGATCCCGATGTTTTCAATAATGACCGCCGGCAAAAAAAGAAGGACGGGAAGAAGCTCCGTCTGGCATACCTGGCCAGGTTCCATCCCATAAAAGGCCTCCAGACAATGATAACGGCCTTCGCTCTTCTGCCGGAGAATACAAAACAAGAATTGACCGTCACCCTGGTCAGCCCCGACGATCTTACGGCTTACGACATCCCCCGGGAATGGCAGGTGGAAAGCCCCCTAAACGACACGGCCCTGGCTACAATACTTAGATCCAGCGATCTGTTCGTATCCACCAGCCTTAGCGAGGGGTTCGGGCTTCCGGCCCTGGAGGCCATGGCCTGCGGTTGCGCCGTCATCCTGAGCCAGAACGGCGGAAGCACGGAATATGCCCGCCCCGGACAAAACTGCCTGGCCTACCATCCCCGGGACGGCCGTGCCCTGGCCAGGCATATCATCCGGCTGGTGGACGACGAAAAACTCCGCAGGCAAATTTCCCATCAGGCGGTCATGACCGCAGGACATTTCTCCTGGCGGCGTTCGTTGGAAGAATTATCACAGATGCTGGACCATGAATAAATTTGATCTCTCCCATTTATTATCAGACTCGCCCTTCTTAAGGCCCCTGGCTTACCGGGTTCTCTCATCGGGCCGGCTGGGCCGGAATCTTTGGTACCGGCGTCTCTATTCCCGGCGGATAAAGGAGGTGCAGCAAAGAGGGCTGCCCTACCCCGCGACGGTGGCCATCGAAGGCACCAATGCCTGCAATGCGGCCTGCGTCATGTGCGGGCACCGGAGTATGAAACGGGCCCAGGGGGTGATGTCGCTGGAGCTGTATCAGAGGATCCTGGAGCAGCTGCAGGGCTGGCCCATCCGGAGTCTTCTGCTGTCCGGCTTCGGGGAGCCGCTGCTGGATCCCCATCTGGAGGAACGCATCTCCCTGGCAAGATCGAAGGGCTTTGGGAACATCGGCCTGGTCAGCAATGCCTCCCTGCTCTCCCCGGAAAAGGCCCAAAAACTGATCTGGGCCGGCCTGAACCTGATGCATATCAGCCTGGACGGAGCTTCCCCGGAAACCTATCATAAACTGCGCCCCGGGCTTGATTATCATAAAGTGGTGGAGAATATCGGCCATATCCTGTCGCTTTCACCCCGGCCCAAGATCCATCTCCAGGTGGTCACCCTCAGCGATAATAAAGCAGAGATAACCGACCTGCGGCGTTTATGGGAGCGCAAAGCCGACCGCCTGATATTCCGGCAGGCCCAGGACTGGGCCGGCCAGGTGCCCCTCCCGGACCGGGAGCACAGCTCGCACCTGGTGGAACGGGAGCATTGGCCGCCCTGCCGTTACCTCTGGGAGCAACTGAACATCTACTGGGACGGGACAGTGCCGGTCTGCTGCCTGGATTACGAGGCCCGGCAAACCGTAGGGAACGCTCAAACGGATGCTTTGGCCTCCATCTGGCAGGGAGCTGCTTTGGGAGGCCTGCGGCAAAAACATAATGCCGGCCAAAGGGACCAGCTGTCCCTCTGCCGGCACTGCCGTTATTTTTCGGTCTGGTGGTGAGGCTATCCCCGGAACCTCCCCTTGTTGGTGCCCCTCATCTCCCGGTCCACGTCCCGCTTCTTGATGTCCTCCCGCCGGTCATACTGTTTCTTGCCTTTGGCCAGAGCCAGATCGATCTTCACCTTTCCCTTTACAAAATACAGCGACAGCGGGATCAGGGACAGGCTCTTCTCTTTTTGCTGGGCGGTCAATTTCCGGATCTGCTCCCGGTGCAGCAGCAGCTTTCTGGGCCGGGTGGCCTCCAGGTTGTAACGGTTGCCGTGATCATAGGGGGAAACATGCATATTGAACAGGAACAGCTCCCGGCCCTTGACCATGGCAAAACTGTCCTTGAGGTTGGCCTGCCCCTGGCGGATGGACTTGACCTCGGTGCCCCGCAGGACGATCCCGGTCTCCAGCCGGTCGATTATCTCGTAATCATACCGGGCCTTTTTATTTAATATGCTTTCGATCATCATATCATCTTGACAGTGGAGCGTATTTTATATTATAATGACACCTGATGGCAAGGCCGTGGTGGCGGAACTGGTAGACGCGCTAGGCTCAGAACTTAGTGTTCGCAAGGACATGGGGGTTCGACTCCCCCCCTCGGCACCATTTTACCGGCATTTTTAAGCCGCAAACTTAGGTTTGCGGCTTTTTCTATGCCGGCGGGGGTTCATCCTCGGCCAGCGCCTCCCCGGACAGGTATCCGTCTATCAGCTCCCGGGCCTTTTGATACTGGTGTTCCATGACCATCACCCGGCCCCAGCGGGGAAACAGCATCCTGGCCACCCCGTCGTACATGGGTATCTGTTCCGATTTGATGATGTTCCGGATGCCGTTGTCGTTCAAAAGGGACGACAGGGCCAGGGCCGACATCTGGTCCGGGGCGTCATAGACCGCCAGCAGGTCAGAATCCACCTCCTCCCGGTTGTCGGCCTCCGGCGGCAGGGCCGCCATCAGATCGGATCCGCAATCCGAGCAGTTCTTGAATCCTTCACGGTATTCGGTCCGGCAGTTGGGACAGAAAGGCGTCATGGCATCATATCCCTGGAATCATTTATCGGACAGTTTGATCCGGTTCTTTCCCGATTCCTTCACCTGGTACATGGCCTGGTCGGCCTTGGAGAACAGCTCGTCGGTGCTTCCGGCCTGCTCCGGGTAATTGGCGATGCCTATGCTGGCCGTTATCCGGCACGACAGTTTGTGGCCGGTCAGAAACGGCTGGGCCTCGATCTTCCTCCTGATGGTCTCGGCCAGTTCGATGGCCTGCCGGGAATCCTTGCCGGGCAGGACGATCACGTATTCGTCGCCGCCGTAGCGCGAGGCCATGTCCGGCGGGCTGACCTCCCCGGCTATCCGGTCGGCCACCTCCTTCAGGGCGTGCCCGCCCATCAGGTGGCCGTAGGTATCGTCCACCTCTTTCATGTGGTCCAGGTCTATGAATATCAGGGACAGCGGCTGGCCCTTTTTGACCGCCTCATCCAGGGCCTTCTTCAGGAACATGTCGCAGTGCCGGGAATTATACAGCCCGGTCAGGTCGTCGGTGATGGCCAGCCGCCGGGCCTTTTCGTACAGCCGGGCGTTCTCTATGGCTATGGCGGCATGGTCGGTCAGGGTCTGCAGCAGGTCCAGGTCCTTCTGTTCAAAAGAGGCGTCGCCCAGCTTGTTTATTATCTCCACCACTCCGATCAGCCGGCCCCGCGACATCAGGGGAGTGGCGATGATGGATCGGGTGCGGAATCCGGTCTTCTGGTCCAGGCCCTTGAAGAAACGCTGATCCTGGGCGGTATCCGGCACGATCACCGGCCGCTGGTTCTGGGCCACCCAGCCGGCCACCCCCTGCCCCATGCCCAGCCTCATCTCCTTCACCTGCTGGCCCTTCTCCCCGGTGGCCACCTCGAACACCAGTTCGTTGGTCTTTTCGTCCAGCATCAAAATGGACCAGGCCTCGGCCTTGATCAGCTCTTTGACCTTGCCCATCACTATGTCCAGCACCTCTTTGAGATTGAGGGTGGAGTTGAGGGTCTTGGCGATGGTGTTGAAGGTGGACAATTCCCGGATCCGCTGCTTGAGATCCCCCAGCAGCTGGCGATTCTCATTCTGGAGGCGCCGCCTTTCCAGGCCCCGTTCCACCGCCAGCAGCAGTTCCTCGTGCCCGAACGGCTTGTTGATGTAGTCGTACAGTCCGCTCCTAAGCTGCTCCCGATCGTCCTTGTCGACCTTCTTAGATATCGAAAGCACCACCGGAATATCGGGATTGGCCTGCCTCAAATGCTTCAGCAGATGGAGGCTCTTCCGGCTGGCCAGCTCGGCATCCACCAGGATCAGGTCGATGTTGCGGTCCCGGATGATGCTCACCACCTCCTTTTCGTCGGAGGCCAGCACCGATTGGTGGTGATGACCGCTCAGGACATGGACCAGGGTCAGGGCAAAAAGCCGGTCCTGGTCAACGATCAGTATCTCCGCCATGATTACTTACCCCCCTTCTCCTGGGGTTGAACTTCGTATACGAATTTTATCTCGGTCTTGGTCTGGGGATCCATGAACCTGCCGTCGTCCTGCATGGCTGCCTCCTTGTCCCCGGCCTCCATCCGCAGGCTGGCCTCCTTGGAGGTGTTCGACAGCCCCAAGATCTGATATCCGGCCCTCCTGACCGAATAATTCCTGCCCGGGATATAGTAGCTGCCCTCATCGGCAACGGAATCGCATATCTTGAGGCTCTCCCGGAGCTTGCTTTCCCAGCCATCGGTCCCGGTGGTCCTGGTGCACCACAATTTCTCCTGAGGAAGGGAGGTGAACCTCTCGGTGTTGAGCATCATATTGGCGAAAGAGACGTGGTCCAGCATTATCACCGAACGGCTGGGGTCCTTGCCGGTGGCATACAGGCTGGCATTGTTGACCGCCGCCCCGCACAGGTCGGTATCGCCGAACGAATTGAGCGACAGGTTGATCTCTTTGCCGGAGGAGCCGGAGGATATCCCCACCCCTATCCGGAACAGCGATTTGAAAGCCGGCGGCAGGACCGCATAGTTTATCCCTTCGTAGAGTATCTCCCTTTCCTTGGCGTCCCGGAACCAGTCCCGGTAATTGCTGAAATTCTCCTGGATGAACTTCTCGGCCACATTAAGCATCTCGGTGGCGCAGTCCACCGCCTGTTTGGTGGATTCGGTGGCCGGCAGGATGTTCAATTCCGTCCCCGAGCTGATGGAATGCCTCAGTTTGAGCCCCTTGCCGGTGAAGACCTCCTTGTAGCATTTTTCGTAGGTTTCGTGGGCATTGTCCCCGAACCAGGCCAGTCCGCCATCCCCGGTGTCCTTGACAATGAATCCGCCATGCTGTCTGATCACCTGGGTGATCATATAGCCCAGTTTGTTCTTGATCTCCCTTTCCTTGTCGGCGTTCATCAGCTTGGAGCTCATGAAGCTTGATCCCCGGATGTCGTAGACCATCACCGCCACCACCCGGGAGAAATGCTTGTACACCCTATCCCGCACCTCGCCGTCGTTCTTCAGGGCGGCCGAGGACCGGGGCAGGACCGCCCCCTGGGCCACGAAACAATAGCAACGATTGTATCTCTTGAGCCTTTCCGAAAGATAAAAAACTTCGTCGCATAATTCCTGCTGTCTCAAAACCGGAGGATCCTTCACCATCAGGGGCGGCCACAGCCGGACCAGCGAGGCCAGCCGGCGGAAATTCATGATCGGCTCGGCCACCTCCTTGAGGAACTTCCGGTAGTTCTCGATCAACAGCTCCACGTGGAAGGCCCGGTTCCCTCCCTGTTCCTCTATCAGCCCGGAGATGGCCCGGCCGTCGGCCTGGGCCTGCTCCATCTCCAGCAGGACGGCGGCGGCATGGGGGTCGTTGGGGTTGCGCCTGGCCGCCTCCCGATCCAGGGTTTTCACCTTGATGTTGGCCTGCTCCAGCCCCTGCCGGATCATCTCCACCAGGGTCTTGGCCAGGCTATTGGTAAGCCCCTCCCAATCACGTTTTATCGACTGGTCAAGGTTGTTGAAAAATTCCAGATGCTTCAGAATATCGGTGCCGATCTCGCCGGATTGGGAGGTGAGCATTGCCGTCAGGTCCTTCAGAGGCATCCTCTGCAGCGCTTGGCACCTTTCGATGGAGGTCTGGAGGGCTTTCTCCTTGCGTTCCAGATCCTGCAGATACCACAGCTGGCCGGTAAGGTTTCTCTGGAATTGCATCAGGGAATCGGTGACCTTGGCCGCCAGGTTCAGCAGGTTTTCGGAATAGAGCTTGGCGTCCACCACCTTGGACATGTCGCTGTTGTTCAGCATCACCAGTTCCTGGGTCTGCTTTTTGACCCGGCTGGTGTATTTCTGAAGGTCGGCCAGCTCCTGGTTGAGCTTGACCTCCAGCTCGGAGGCTCTCTTGATCAGGACCTTCTGGATCTCCTTGGCGGCCAGCTCGGTGATCTGGGCCAGGCTGCCGGAGATCATATTGGTTATCTCTTCGGGTTTGGCAAAGTTGCTGCTGCCCAGCTTCTCCCACAGCGCCTCTTCATTGGCCTTCAATTGCTCGGTGTACAGCAGGTGGAATAGCTCCGAGATCATCCATTGGGAAAGATTCAGTTCCCTGAGCAGCGGGGCAAAATTTCCGGCCTGGGGATTCTCCAGGTCGAAGGTCACGTTCCAGCCCTGATCCAGCAGTTTCTCAAAAAGTTCGGTGTCGATGGAATGCTTCTGCAGCACCTTGTCCCTGATGGGTCGCAGCAGGGCGGTCAGCTCCAGGTTGAACCTCCGCATCACCTGCGGCTCCTTGCCCCTGACCGCCTCCGACTGCTGATCCCACCATGGTGTCGAAGACTCTGACATCAGCTGGCGGTAGGCCAGTTCGAATATCAGGGCCAGCTCCGGCTGGGCCGAAGTGAAGTTGAGGTAGATCTCCTCCACCGTGCCGTAATAGATGTTCCTCCCGAAATCGCGCCACCGGTCCCAAGCCCTTTCGTTGGGCTGACCATCGGCGTCGTACAGGCAGCATTCCAACAGCATCTGGGCCGCCTGCCCGTGGAACTCCCGGGTGCCCTGGGGCAGCTCCACATAGACCAGCCCCGGGTTCTTGGCCTCCCCGAACACCGAGAGGATCTCGCCGCCCAGCCTTCTCTCTTTAAGGAACCGGGACACCAGGCTTATCTTCTCCCGGGCCTGTTCCGGCTGTCCCAGCGTTTCATCGGTCCGGGAGATATAGCGGCTGCTGGTCTTGATGATCTTCTCGAATTCCGATATCTTGAAACTGGCATTATCCATCAGATGATCTTCTCCCAGCCGGCCAATATCTGTTTGATGTCCGAGGTTAATTTCAGCACCACCGCCTCCATATATTTCTTGGCCCGGGCGGAATTGAACACCGGATAGCCCTTGCCCGGCTGGTTCAATATCATGCTCCGGTAGAAGGGGTGCATGCTGATGCCCTCAAAACGGTGCCCGGCCTCCTCCCGGCGGTAGTCGGACTTTGAGACCAGCGCCGGGTCGATGGCCATCAGGGCCGCCAGCTCGTCGGCCCCGGCATGGCCCGAGCCGTCGAAATATTTGGCCGATGCCTCTTCGGCCGCCATCCACCAGTGGATCACCAGGCAGCCGGCCTTTTTATCCCTCCACAGCCCGGCCCCCAGATCGTCCAGGCTGTCGATGTTTCCGCCATGGCCGTTGAGCACGATGATCTTCTTGAAGCCGGCGTCGGCCAGGCTGAAGGCCGCCTCCCGGACATAGGCCTTAAGGGTCGGGGGGCTGACGGTCAGCGACCCCGGAAAGCCGATCAGGGAATTGGTGACGCCGTAATTGATGGCCGGGGCCACCAGGGCGTTGAGCGGCCGGGAAAGCCGGTCGGCCAGGTAGCCGGGAATTATGGCATCGGTGCCCAGGGCCCCCGGCCCGTGGGCCTCGATGGTCCCCACCGGCAGCAGGACCATATCGGTCTTTCCGGGGACCGTCTTTTGGAACTGCTTCCAGTTCAATCTCTCCATTCGGTGTTCCATGGCTGATTCCTTGCTATGATGTAAGATATAAGTTGACCGCAGGTCTGAATTTTAATTATGTCAGAAACCGGGCCCTTTTGCAACATTTTTTTAAACAAAAGACCCTTTATTTCTCCGGCGGATAAACGGGATGGCCAGCAGCATCCCGGCAAAGAAGCCCCCGATATGGGCGAACCAGGCGATGCCGCCGGACTGCTCGCCCGGCAGGGGCAGGCTGATCAGGCCGAACAACAGCTGCAGCACTATCCAGAAACCCAGCACCAGGACAGCCGGGACCTTGATTATCCGGATGAAGATGCCCAGGGGGATCAGCGTCAGCACCCCGGCCCGGGGGTACAGCAGCAGATAGGCCCCCAGCACCCCGGCCACCGCCCCGGAGGCCCCCACCGTGGGAATGGTCGAATGAGGGTTGAACAAAATATGTCCCCAGGCGGCGGCCAGGCCGCACAGCAGATAAAAGAACAGATATTTGACATGCCCCAAAGCATCCTCCACGTTGTCGCCGAAGATGAAAAGGTACAGCATATTGCCGATGATATGCTCCCAGCCGCCGTGAATGAACATGGAGGAAAAGACGCTCCCCCATCCGGCAATGCCCAGGCTCAGCGCGCTGGCGGGGACCAGACCGAAACGCTGGATGAATTGCGAGACATCCTGGCCCAGGCCGACCTCATAGAGAAAGACCAGCCCGTTGAGGGCGATCATCAGGGTATTGACCGCCGGGAAACCGGATGATGGTATGTCGTCCTTGAGGGGTATCATGGTTTGCCTTTCATGCTCAGCTTAATCCGGAGCGCCGCCGCCAGTACCATTCCCCGGCCAACAGCAGGACCATGATCAGCGGTAACAGCCAGGGGGCCAAAGGTCTTTCTGCCGCCGCCGGTTGCGGTTTGACCTGATCCAGCCAGTCATTATTGCCGGCCACCGAATCGATATCCCAATATCTGCCCTGGGTGATCCGGGATATCTCCCTTAACAATTTCCGGTTCTGGAAGCGCTCCTTTTCCTGGCCCGGGAAGGGCTCCACCCAGAATCGACCGGAGAGGTCGGCCAGTTTTTTACCATCCGCCGAAAGGGCAGATGCATAACCATACTCTCCCGGCGGCAGGGCCCCGGCATCGAATATATAGCGCCCCGGGGCCCAATGGGACATTCTCCGTTTTTGCCGGAGGCCGTTTCTGCCCTTGATCTCAACCGACCACTCCAGGCCCTGGGCCCGGCTGTTTTCCGCCGGCAGGCTTCCCTGGAAAATGATCTTTTCGTCGGGATAGTAAAAGCTTCGGTCGGTGGATAGGGTTATGTTTTGATCCTCCATGCCGGCCAGCCAGCGAAAGCTCCCGGTGATCAATGCGGGATAGACCAGGCTGTCTCCCAGCATCCCCTGGGCGGCCATTTTCCACGGCCCCAGTGATGATGCCGTTATCTGCATTACGCGGCCCCGGCCGAAGTAGCCACGGCCCCAAAAGGGGATGTGCTCTTTGTTGTTTTCAACAGTTCCCAATAGCACCGCATCGGCAGCCAACTGTTTGACCTTCCCCCTGATGTTCAAGGGAGGATATTTTACCATCCGTTTAGCGATCTGTTCGGTCAGGGACTGATCGAACAGGCCGGAAGCCAAGAAATATTTCGTCAGCGAAATCGTTCCCTCACTGAGCCCGCTATTGGACGAAGGCATCAGGGGTGCAATGGCATACAGCTGGCGGCTGCGGAACGCCCAGAGCCAGTCCAGGCCCAGTATCAAAAGTCCGCCTCCTCCGTCCCGCACCCGGGCGGCGATATCGCCCTCCAGACCCCTTTCCAGCATGCTTTCCCGGATGCCCTGCAGAATGATCACATCGGCGGTTTTTATTTTATCAGATGGATCCTGCCGGTCTCCCTCCTGGCTGCCGATGCCCGACCAGCTGTCATCCTTCCACAGATAGGGGTTCAATTCGATATTTTTGGCATTGGCCGCAGTCTGCTGCATGAACCTCAGGTCCCATCCCGGATCGCCTGACAGGTAGAGAACATTGATCCGGTCTTTTTTTACGTTTATTGCCACATTTTTTCGGTCGATGGTATCGCCCCCGGACAGCATGCTGACCGTATAGCGGTTGAGCCCCAAAGCAGAAGGGGCCGCCTCCAGGGTGATCGTTTTCTTGTCGGCAGAATACTCCGCCTGTTGCAGGGTTCTTCCCCGGCCGTCGCTCAGGACTATCTTATCCCTGTCCTTGACGTTGTCCAGCTGCAGCACAATTGCCGCCTTCTGCCCGGGAGAGATGTCCTCCGGTGAATTTATCCGGGATATTGAAGGACGCTGATCATCAGCCTCCGGGCCCAGGCCGATGGCGTATATCGGAATATCCCCGCCGGCTGTCCCGGATGCCGGATCTCCCGGCGCGTTATGATTGCCGTCCGACAACAGCACCACCGCTTTCGGCTTTAAGGAGACCGCCGCTTTGATCATCTTTATCAGATCGGTATTGTCGGAATACTCAACCGGCGGGCCGGGCAAGGCCTCCCGCAGGCCGTTCTGGTCATAAATATATTTTTTTATATCCTGCCGGAAGGATATTTTGCCCAGCAGGTCCATCGCCCTGTCAAAACGTCCGGTCGGACGGCCGTCACGCTGGGCCATGCTGCGGCTGGCATCCACTACCAGGACCATGTTGTTTTCCTGCCTGGCAAAAATATTCAGGCTGAGGGGAATTCCCCACAGGGCCAAAGCGAACAGGATGATGGCCAAAAGCCGTATTCCGGCAAACCCCAGCTGCAGTTTACGGCCGATCCTTTCCTTTTCGCTTGCCAGCGACCAGAAGGACAGGGCCGTTATCAGGATTATCAGGATCAATTTCATGAAAGGATTATACTTATTATTCGGTGATAAAGTCAATAAAGGTGGCCGGGAAAATGATAAAGCCGTCATGTCTCAACAACAGGACGGCTATTAACAGAGCTAACTTGGCTGTAAAAAGTTTATGCCTGGGGAGTGCCCTGGGCCGGGGCCGGAGTGTCCTTGCCCCAGGCCATGATGGCTATTATCACGATATTGGCGATCGGGATCAGCAGCAGCAGGCTCCACCAGCCGGGCTTGCCCAACCTCTCGGCGATCTTCCACCAGATGTAGATCATGGCCACCATCATGACGATCGCCCCCAGCACCGGAATGATGGCCAGCAGTATCGATAAGGTCCACCACCAGGGCAATTTGGCTATCTGGGTCATCAGATACACATTGCCGATCGGAATGAAGCCCAGCCAGCCGTTGGGGGTGTCGGTCTTTTTGGCAATGGCCATCAAGGCAAAGGCCGAGAACAGGTAGGCGGCCAGCCCCACGAACATCCAGACCACGCCCATCGCCGCCAACAGACCGGTGCCGATTTGATCTTCCATTTAACATACCTCCAGTTATGTTTTGGGGAATTGCTTATATCTGAACTATACTACGATGACTTATAAAAAGCAAGCGGAAAATCATTTTCTCTCGAAGTGCGGCATATCGAAGGGTATCTCCAGGGACAATTCCACGAATCCCCGGTATTTGCCATCCCTGAACCAGGGGCTTTGGTGGATCAACTTCTTGATGCCGTTCTTCTCTATGGTGTAGACATTGGTCCGCTGTTCATTCATCAGAGCCATAAGCTTGCTCCTGGCCGGTTCGGGATGGCAGTCCAAAAGGTTCCGGCCGATCAGCTCCCGGCCGCCGTATTTGGCAAAGGTGACAACGGCCTTATCGTTCATGTAAAGGATGATCCCTTCCCGGTCGCAGACCGTGACCGCCCCGCCGAATCCGTCCACCCACTCCCCGGCCATATTTGTCGCTCCATTGCTTAGGGTTAAAATTTCACCTGATTGCGGCCTTGATTCTTGGCCTGGTACATCTTGGCATCGGCCTCGGCCAGCATCTCCCGGTGGCTGGGAAGCCCGACATCATAACACAATCCCAAACTTATGGTGACCCTTAAACCTTCCTGGATCTCCGCCCAGCGATATTCCTCGATGCTCTTCCTTATCCTCTCGCAGACCAGGATCCCTCCGCTGGAGGGGGTCTCCGGCAGCACCAGCACGAATTCCTCCCCGCCGTAACGGGCGACGATGTCCACCCCCCGGCAGTTATCGGTGAATATCTGGGCCACTTTTTTCAGCACCCGGTCGCCCACCTGATGCGAATAGGTATCGTTGATGTTCTTGAAACGGTCGATGTCGGCCATTATCACCGTCAGGTTGCGGCGGTATCTTTTGGCCCGGTCGAACTCGTTCTCCAGCCGCAGGTCCAGATAACGGCGGTTGTAGAGACCTGTCAGACCGTCCTCCTTGGTCTGCTGCTCCAGTTCGGCGGTCTTGGCTCCCAGGTCCTCCAGCAGTTTGGATTTCTGCTGGTTGGCTTCGGCCAGAGAACGGTTCAAATGCTGCAGCTCCCGGCAGGCCTGGGCCAGCTCGTCTATCAGGTCCAGCCGGTCGATGGAACTGAGGTCCTTGTGTCTCAACAGTTCCAGCTTCTGCTCCAGATGCTGGGAAAGATCCTTCATGGCAGGCCGGCTGATATTTTACCGGCCGCTCCTTTAACAGAGCGGCTAAGGTAATTATTCCAAAGCTTCGGGTTCTCCATCCCCGTTCTCCTCGTCATCCTTGGCTGCCAGGCGGGCCACATCCACCACCTTGTCCTTGCCGTCCAGATTTATCAGGCGCACCCCCTGGGTGGCCCGTCCCATCACCCTGACGTTCTTGAGGGCCAGCCTTATCACCTGGCCCTCGGTCGAGATGATCATCAATTCGTCGCTGTCCACCACCTCCTTGACCGCCACCAATTCGCCGGTCTTGTCGGTGAGCTTCATGCTGATGACCCCCTTGCCGCCCCGCCGGGTCACCCGGTAATCGGCGATGTCGCTCCGCTTGCCGTATCCCCGGTCGCAGATGGTCAGCAGGCTGCCCTCCCGCTTGACCACCACCATCCCGATCACGTAATCCTTCTTCTCCAGGGTGATGCCCCGCACCCCGCCTGCGGTCCGGCCCATGGATCGGACGTCAGACTCGTGGAAGCGGCAGGCCTGCCCCTGGCGGGTGACCAGGATGACGTCCTCGGTCCCGTCGGTCAGCTTGGCCTCTATCAGATGATCCGTGTCGTCCACCGAGGCGGCGATGATGCCGGCCTTGCGGGGATTGGAGAATACCGACAGGGCGGTCTTCTTGACCACCCCGCTGCTGGTGGCCATCACCACGAAATGCTGGTCGTCGAATTCCTTGACCGCGATATAAGCGGCGATCTTCTCGTCGGTCTTCAACTCCAGGAGGTTGCTGATCTGCCGGCCCTTGGTGGCCCGGCCGCCCTCCGGGATCTCGTAGACCTTCAGCCAGTAGCAGCGGCCCTTGTCGGTGAAGAACAGGATGTAATGGTGGGTGGAGGCGATGAACATCCCCTCCACGAAATCCTCGTCCTTGGTCTTCATGCCGGTCACCCCCTTGCCTCCCCGGCCCTGCCGCTTGTAGGCCGTGGCCGAAAGGCGCTTGATATACCCGGCATGGCTGATGGTGATCACCATCTCCTCGTCGACTATCAGGTCCTCGATGGAGAATCTCTCCTCGGCCGCGGCGTGGATCTCGGTGCGGCGCTCGTCGCCGTATTTCTTCTTCAGCTCGGCGATCTCCTCCCGGATGACGCCCATCAGCCGGCGCTTGCTGTCCAGGATCCCCTTCAGTTTGGATATCAGTTTGATCAGCTCCTCGTATTCCTCCTCTATCTTCTTGGTCTCCAGGCTGGTCAGCCGCTTGAGGGTCATGTCCAGTATGGCCTGGGCCTGTTCCTCGGAGAGTTTGAACTTTTTCCGGAGCGATTCCTTGGCCGCCTCGACGTTGGCCGATTTCTTGATGATCCTGACCACCTCGTCGATGTTCTCGATGGCGATCTTCAGGCCCTCCAGGATATGGGCCCGTTTTTCGGCCTGGGCCAGTTCGTACCTGGTGCGCCGGGTGACCACATCCACCCGGAAATCGATGAAATGGTTCAGCACCTGATGCAGGTTCAGCACCTTGGGGACCCCGTCCACCAGGGCCAGCATGATCACTCCGAAACTGTTCTGCAGCTGGGTGTGCTGGTACAGCTGGTTGATGGTGACCCGGGGGTCGGCATCCCGCTTCATGGTGATCACCACCCTCATGCCGTCCCGGTCGGATTCGTCGTTGATGTCGGCTATCCCGTCCAGCTTCTTGTCCCGCACCAGCTCGGCCACCTTCCCTATCAGGCTGGCCTTGTTGACCTCGTAGGGCAGCTCGGAGATGATGATGTATTCCTTGCCGCTCTTGGCGGTCTCCACCATCACCTTGCCCCTGATCACCACCTTGCCCCGGCCGGTCAGGTAGGCGTCCCGGATCCCGGAGACCCCCATGATCATGCCGCCGGTGGGAAAATCCGGCCCCTTGACTATCTTCAGCAGTTTCTCCGGCTTCAGCTCCGGCTCGTCGATCAGGGCGGTGACGGCGTCGCACACCTCGCCCAGATTGTGGGGCGGGATATTGGTGGCCATGCCCACCGCGATCCCCGAGGAGCCGTTGACCAGCAGGCCGGGCAACAGCGAGGGCAGCACCGAGGGCTCCTGGAGCGATCCGTCGTAGTTGTCCACGAACTTGACGGTGTCCTTGTCTATATCCTTGAGCACTTCGGCCGATATCCGGGACAGCCTGGCCTCGGTGTAGCGCTGGGCGGCCGGCGGATCGCCGTCCACCGAGCCGAAGTTGCCCTGGCCGTCCACCAGCATGTAGCGCAGCGAGAACTCCTGGGCCATCCGCACCATGGAGTCATAGATGGCCTGATCGCCATGGGGATGGAATTTACCCATCACCTCTCCCACGATGCGGGCGCTCTTCTTGTAGGGCTTGTTATGGGCCATGCCCAGCTCGCTCATGGCGTACAGTATCCGGCGGTGCACCGGCTTCAGGCCGTCCCTGACGTCCGGCAGGGCCCGGCCCACGATCACCGACATGGAGTAGTTCAGGTAGGAGGTCTTCATCTCCTCCTCGATCTCGCAGCCGATTATTCTCTCTCTTTCAAGTGCCATCTATATATCCTTTATATTATTTTTTCTTGGCCCTGTCGATAGGCGGAGTCTTTTTATCCAGCGCCTTCAGGTCCTCGATGGTCATTCGTCCCTGGTCCGGGCAGCTTTCGGCCTCCTCTTTTGGCATCCGGTACAGTTCGATATCCACCCAATGGCCCTTCTGACAGGCCTGGTAGAAGGCCAGGTATTCCTTCTTGTCCGTCAGGTCGGCCGCTATGGCGTATTTGCTTCCCTGGACGATGCCCACCAACACCTCGTCGTTCTTCACATAGAACATCTTTTCGGTGGCCGGTCCGATCCGCTGGGCCCGTTCCAGGACCTTTTTAACCGCATAATATCTGGCGGCCATATTGCCTCCAAATAAGATTCATTTATTTATTCAATGACAAGAGGTCCGGAAAGTTCTTTGAGCCTCTGTAACTCAGTGGTAATCTAGATATCCAGATTTTTGACATACTGGGCGTTCTGCTCGATGAACAGCCGCCGCGGCTCCACCGCATCGCCCATCAGCATGGTGAATATATGGTCGGCCTCCACCGCATCGTCAATATTCACCTTCAACAGGGTCCGCCGTTCGGGATCCATGGTGGTCTTCCATAGCTGTTCCGGGTTCATCTCGCCCAGGCCCTTGTAGCGCTGGATGTTGACGTTATCCTTGCCCAAACGGGTGACCACCTTCTCCAGCTCCTCCTCGTTATAGACGTAATGCTCCTCCTTGGCTTTTCCCACCCGGTACAATGGCGGCTGGGCTATGTAGACATATCCCCTCTCTATCAGGGGGCGCATATAGCGGAAGAAAAAGGTCAGCAGCAGGGTGCGGATATGGGCCCCGTCCACGTCGGCGTCGGTCATGATGATCAGCTTGTGGTAGCGGGACCTCTCCACATCAAAGTCATCCTGCCCGATGCCGGTGCCCATGGCGGTGATGATGGTGCGGATCTCCTCGTTGGCCAGCATCTTGTCCAGCCGGGTCTTCTCCACATTGAGGATCTTGCCCCTCAAGGGCAATATCGCCTGGAAGCGCCGGTCCCGGCCCTGTTTGGCCGAGCCTCCGGCCGAGTCGCCCTCCACCAGGTACAGTTCGCACAGCTGGGGGTCGGTCAGGGAGCAGTCGGCCAGTTTTCCCGGCAGCCCGGATGTTTCCAGGGCGTTCTTGCGCCTGACCAGGTCCCGGGCCTTGCGGGCCGCCAACCGGGAGCGGGCCGACAGTACGCCCTTTTCGCATATTTTATTGGCCACCGAGGAGTTCTCCTCGAAGAAGTTGGACAGCTCCTGGCCCACCAGCGATTCCACGATCCCCTTGACCTCCGAATTCCCCAGCTTGGTTTTGGTCTGCCCCTCGAACTGGGGCTGTTTGACCTTTACCGAGACCACCGCCGTCAGCCCCTCGCGGACGTCGTCCCCGGACAGGGTGAAGTCGTCCTTCTTCAGCAGGTTGTTCTTCTTGATGTAGTCGTTGATGATCCTGGTCAGGGCCGATTTGAAGCCTATCAGATGGGTGCCGCCCTCGATGGTGTTGATGTTGTTGCAGAAGGAGAAGATGTTGTCATCGTAGGAATCGTTGTACTGCAGGGCCACCTCCACCTGCACCCCGTCGCCCTCCTTGGCCACGTAGATGGGCTTGTGCAGCGGGGTCTTGTTCTCGTCCAGGAATTTGACGAAGGAGACGATCCCCCCGTCGTACTTGAAATTGTGGGACTTGCCGCTTCTTTCGTCGGCCAGGTCTATCGACAATCCGCGGTTGAGAAAGGCCAGCTCCCTCAGGCGTCCGGCCAGGGTGTCGAAAACGAAAGCGGTGGCCTTGAAGATCTCCTTGTCGGGCAGGAAATTCACGGTGGAGCCGGTCTTGGTGGTTTTCCCGGTCACCTTGAGTTCGCTCTTGGTGATCCCCCTCTCGTATCTCTGGTGATGCACCTTGCCGTCGCGCAGCACCTCGACCTCCAGCCATTCCGACAGGGCATTTACCACCGACACCCCCACCCCGTGCAGGCCGCCGGAGATGGCGTACGATTTATTATCAAATTTGCCCCCGGCATGCAGCACCGTCAGGGCCACCTCCACCCCGGGCTTTTTCTCGGTGGGGTGCAGGTCCACCGGGAATCCCCGCCCGTCGTCGATCACGGTTATGGAGCCATCCTTGCGAATGAAGACCTGGATATGGGTGCAGAATCCGGCCAGGGCCTCGTCCACCGAATTATCCACCACCTCGTAGACCAGATGGTGAAGCCCCCGGCTGCCGGTGTCGCCGATATACATGGCCGGCCTGCGGCGCACCGCCTCCAGGCCCTTTAAGACCGTTATTTTTTCGCTGGAATAGCTGTCCTTGGCTGTCATATCTCTCCTTATGATATCCGATATTTATGATTTTACTCTTTTTAGAAGGGCCCCACCTTGAAGGTGATATCCTTGACGGCCTCGGCCCCGATCAGCTGGTTTATTTTTCCCTTGAGCCTGACCTTGAGCAGGGTGCATTCCTGCACCCAGGCCGGGCTCTTGGCCTCCACCATCAGCCGGCCCCGGATCACCGAGACCGCCCGGGTGTTGGCGGCGATCTTGGGGCCGGCCGCCTCCGGCCAGGCCGTCAGGGCCCGGGTCTCATCCATCCGCTGGTCTATCTCCAGGGATTTCAGGACCCGGCTCAGGATGTCCCCCACTGTTTCCAGTTTTTTCATTCCGGCCTCACAGATCGCGGGATAGATGGATCATGGCTCCGGCCAGCTTTGACACGGCCTGTTTGAATTTTGGATCCCCCCAGCCCTGAATCCACCCGCTCTCCTGGAGCTGGTCGGAGATCACAAACACCGCCGCCGCCGGAACGCCGTATTCCCCGGCCACGGCAAAAAGACCGGCCCCCTCCATCTCCACGCAGGCCGCCCCCATTTTGCGGTACTCCCGGACCTTGGCTCCGGTCTCCCGATAGGGGGCGTCGGTGCACCAATGGACCGCCAGACGGGGCTCCAGCCCCTGTTCCCTTAAGCGGTCATTCAGCTGGCGGGCAAACCGGCCGTCGGCCGGGATCACCGACTGAAAATCGTGCCCGTAACATACCCCGGTGCCGGTCTCGTTGATGGCTCCGGTGGAGACCACCAGATCCCCGATATTCAGTTCCGGTGATATGGAGCCGGCGATGCCGATATAGACCATCTTTTTCACCCCCAAAGCCAGCAACGTTTCCACCTGGATGGCCATGGCCGGCGATGCTATCCGGCTCTCGACAAAAAGGGTGTCGTGGTGGATATAGGCATCCTTCACCACCCGGTGGCTGAACTCCTGAAGACCCGCCTGATGCTTGATCTGGTGCCACAGATATCGGAAAGACAGCACCGCCGGGCACTCCAGCATGACATCCTGATATGACAAGCCGTCCCCGGAGAGGCTGTCCTCTATAAAGGCCCTGGCCGATGTGATGGAGTTATTCATCTCCATCAGTAGAACTTCACCGAATGGTCTTTCAGCCTGCCTTCCCGGTAGTTGAACTTGGCCGAGAAGAACTTTTCATCCTCCAGCCAGGGCAGGAAGATATGATCGCCCTCCCACAGGTCCAGCTTTAATAGTTCCTGGTCTTTGACCCATTTCAAATAGCCCTCGGCCGAATCCAGCAGTTTCCCCCGGAATCTTTGGGCGGTGAAGACGAACACATACCAATCGTCCCATTGGTCGAACGAGGGAAAGGTCAGGAACCCGTTCAGATGGGGGTCTTTCACCAGCAGGCCGCTTTCCTCCCTCACCTCCCGGATGACGCATTCCTCGGGGGTCTCTCCCGGCTGCATCTTGCCGCCCAGGCCGTTCCATTTGCCGTAATGCAGGTCGTCCTTGCGTTTGATGCGGTGCATCATCAGGGTCCGGCCATCCTTTTTGATGTAGCACAGAGTGGCTAGCTTCATAATAGCAAATAGATCATGGTTATTGGATGACAGGGGCATCCTGTCCAATTTACTTATCAAGGGAAAGAGGTGATCCCGGGGTCCTTTGTGTTTCTGTGTTTAAAAAATCCGTGTTTATCCGTGTGCCAAAAACATCATTCCTGTACAATCAGTCCATCATCCACCCGGAACTTTTTAAAACCGTCCTGCCGGGTGATGTCGTTCTCGTGGGCCGAAGCGATGAACACCTGGCATTCCGGATCGAGCTGATGGATCAGCGATTCGGAACGGCCGCTGTCCAGTTCGGCAAATATCTCGTCCATCAGGATCACCGGTTTTTCCTTAAGCTGGGCGGCCATGATCTCGGCCATGGCCAATTTCAAGGCGATGGCCGCCGTCCGCTGCTGGCCCTGCGAGCCGAACTGGCGGATGCGCATGCCGGCCAGCGATATCTCCAGGTCGTCGCGGTGCGGCCCGAACATGGTGATGCCCCGCCTCCGCTCGAATTCGAATCCGGTGGCCAGGGCCTTGGCAAAGGCCTGCTCGATCGGCTGGCCCGGCTCGAATTTGTATGACAAATGGTAGCGCAGGCCCAGCCGCTCACGCCCGCCGGAGATGCCCACATACCGGCTGCCCGCCATCTCCTTCAGATCGTCGATGACCTCCATCCGTTTCCGGACCAGCTTCATCCCGCAATCCACCAGCTGCTGGTTCCAGGCCTCCAGCGAGGCGGCGTTGCTGCGCCCTTCCTTGATGGCGTACAGCAGCTGGTTGCGCTGCTTAAGTATCCGATTGTAATCCTGCAGATCGGCCAGGTAGGTCCTGGAGAACTGGGAGATGGCCAGATCCATAAAACGGCGGCGCACTCCGGGGCCGGACTTGCATAGATCGTCGTCCTCCGGGGACAGGCTGATCACCGGCATCCGGCCTATCAGCTCCGATAGTTTTTGCTGCAGCTCGCCGTTGATCTTCAGCCGCTTCTCTTCCTTATTATAAGCCGCCTCGACATTGATGTCGCCCTCGGCCGTTTGGGCCCGGCCCTCCAGCCGGAACCAGTCCCGGGTAAATCCTATCATCTGTTCATCCTCGGCCACGCTCCTCATGGAACGCCCGATGCACAGGTAATGGATGGCCTCCAGCAGATTGGTCTTGCCCGATCCGTTGATACCTAAAAAAAGATTCTTTCCCGGCGAAAACTCCAGATCAAAAACAGATAGATTCCTGAAATTGCTTCCCTTGGCCGTCTTAATAAACATTCTACTTCCCTGTTTTCTAATACCCAAAGTGATGTGTTTAAGGGTTGATTATACCACAATATATAGATAAAATGCAAAGGTTTTTTATTGATTTATTAATACCTAAATTATTACCATTCATAGTATTAGATACTGTGATGACAATAATGATACTATCACAACCAGTTTTTCGGCAATTTTTAAATTTTAAGAAGCTCCAAACAAAATTACCTTGAAAAAAAAGTACATTACTGATATACTTATCTGTTGTTAGAATATTGTTGTGATAATAAAATTCTTGCGTCCTTCGAAAGCAATGCAAGATGCTGATCTCAGGATGACGAAGCAATAATATAGGTCGGGCGGTTAGCTCAGCTGGTTAGAGCGCTGGTCTCACATACCAGAGGTCACAAGTTCGAATCTTGTACCGCCCACCATAATTACAAAACACAAAAAGAGGCATCGCTTGATGCCTTTTTTTGTTTTAGACAGGTTCTGCGCCGGCACCATAAATACTCCAGGCTGGACAATAGTTCGCCGCAGGAGGGCGTTACGGTGTCCGCCGTAGCTCGGCTTCGTTGTTTGGCAGCCGGCGGAGAATCCCGCATTACCCACCATAATACTAAAAAGCTTCCCGTTTTTGGGAAGCTTTTTAGTTAGGCCCGGTGATAAATGCCGGCCGGATCAATTGTCTGTGTTATTCGCACCGTTTGCCGTTTGGGGCGCTACCCACTTATAGATCCCCCGCTTGAACCCGGGCTGGCATACATCCACGAACCGGTCCCCGATGGCCATTATTGCCTCCTTGCTGGCCATAAAGGCATCCACCACGGCCGGATCAAAGGCATGGCCGCGGTCGTCCTGGACCATCTTCATCGCCTGTTCTACTGGAACCGCCTCCCGGTAAGGGCGATGGAAACAGAGGGCGTCGAAGACATCTACTACGGCGGTAATCCGCCCGACCAAGGGGATGGCCTCGTTATGCAGCCCCCGGGGATAGCCGCTGCCGTCCCATCTTTCGTGATGGGTGAGCGAAACGTCCTCCGCAATCCGCAATACTTGCGAATCAGACCCGGACAGGATGGCGGCCCCGATCATCGGGTGTTCCCGCATTTTCTGGACCTCCTCCTCGTTGAGTTTGCCCGGCTTTTGCAGGATATGGTCCGGGATGCCGATCTTCCCGATGTCGTGCATGGGCACGGCATAGAGGCACATGTCGGCGAAGCTCTGGGGCTGTCCCATCCGCCGGGCGATGGCCGCTGCGTAATGGCTTACCCGTACGATATGGGCCCCGGTATCCTGGTCCTTGAACTCGGCTGCCTTGGCCAGCCGGTGGATGGTATCCAGTGTGGTCTGTTCGATCCTCTGCAGGGCGTTTTGCAAGGCGCTGGCCTTCTTGGCGATCTCTGATTCCAGTTCTATGCCGTGACGCTGCAATACCCTCTCAGCCCATCTGCGGTCGGTTATGTCTTCGATAGCCAGGAGGATGATCTGCTCAACCCCTGAAGGTCGGCGGATCAGCCGGGCATTCAAAAGCATTACCCGCTGGCCAATGGCAGCAAAATCGTGCTCGACCTCATAATCATCAAATGTTGTCTGCTGGGCCAGGATGGTTTCCAGCATTTCCCTGAGCCTGGGGATATCCCACTGGCGGTCGCCCAGATCATACACCAGCTGGCCCAAGGTTTCCTCGGGTTTTACCTTGAAGACTTCGTAGAAAGAACTATTGGCAGTGACCACCCGTAGGTCGTGATCCAGGGCAAGCAAAGGCTCACGAACGGTATTAATAATACCCTCGGCATATTCGGAAGCCATATCTTCATGCCGTTGCTGTGACTCATTCTGCGGCATTGAATTTAATCCTTCGAATTTTCTGTGAGGTTCATGACAGATAATGAATGTTCAGTTTAGTTTATAATATTTCACCTCATCCGTCAAGTCAAAATTCACCTATCTGTCAAAACAAGGCATTCCAACCATCCCCCGGCGCGAAGCGTGATGGAAAACCAAAATGAATAATTTATTCATTCCAATACTCCCTTTTACTGCTGTAACTATACACATAAAGTGCTAACAAAATCAAGGTTAAAATGATTTATTATTACCTTTAGGGAATAAAACGGTTGGGAAATCGTTCACAACCGCCCACCATCAAAAAGCCGTTCACTGGATGGCTTTTCATTTTTTTATCGTCTGATAGACGTAAAATTTTCTTGACATTAAGAGGTCATTAACGTTATCATTAAACCATGCCCAAAAAAACCAACGACATCGCCTGTTCGATAACAGAATATCTGTCTGGGAAGCAGTACGACTCCGGCGTCAGGTTGCTCATCGAACACAGCCGGGACCTACTTCAGCCGGGCAGGCTTGCGGAACTGAAGAAGCTTTTGGCAATGATCCCCCGGGAGCATTTCCTGCGCCACCCCAAGCTTATCCTGATAGCGGCCAATGCCGATTACCAGAGCGGCGAACTAAAATCAGCCCTGCGTTATCTTACCACCGCCATTCCCGTTTTAAAAAAAGCCCGGGACCGCTCCTCCCTTTCCGCCGCCTACCGCTATCTCTCCTATATTCATCAGGACATGGGACAGAATCAAAAAGCCATATCCGACAGCCGGCAGGGCCTGAAATACCTGGAGAAGAATGACTACCGGGGACGGGCCGGGCTGCTGGCAGCCATGGCCGGGAGTTACTGGAGGCTGCTGGACTACAAAAAGGCCTCTAAAATCTACGCCCAGGTGATGGACATCTATATCAGGGCCGGCGACAAGGAGGGACAGATCCGCACCCTGGCCAATTCATCGGCCATCACCAAGGCTTTGGGCCAGTTGGGAAAAGCCCGGAAGGAAAAAGAAGAGGTTCTGCGTTTTTACCGGGATTCCGACAACCGGCGCAGCTACTGTCTGGCGGCCGTGAACCTTTCGTCCCTTTACTTGGAGATGTTCGAACTGGAGAAAGCCGAATTTCTGCTGACCTCGGCCATACCGGAAATTCAGAAGCTCGGATTGGGGATGGCGCTGGGCCCGGCCAGGGTCTACCTGGGAGAAGTCCAGATGCACCAGGGCCGTTTTCCCGAGGCGGAAAAGACCCTTAAATTCGCATTAGATAAAACCGACAGCGCGGACGAAGCATCGTATCATTTTTCCTGCCTGATAGCCTTAAGCACCCTCTATCGCCTGCAGGGCAACCTTTCCCTTTCCCTGAGATACGCCTTGGAATCCTTGGAACGGACATCCCCGGAGCGCCCGCTGGACACCGCCCAGGCCCATTATAATATATCCCGGGTGTATTTTGCGGCAAGGGATTTTGCCAAAACCCTGCATTACGCCAAAAGATCATCCGCGGCGTATGCCAGAACCGGAATGGCATACCGGCAGTCCCGGGCCTTGCTCAATCTGGCGGAGATCTATCTGGCGCACAATAAACTGCCGGCCTTCGGCCAGGCCTTCTCACAGGGACTGAATATCTGCCGGAAAGGCAATTATGATTTCTTTTTCAATGACCGGTATCCCGACAGTTTTTGGCCTCTGATCCCGGCCTATTTAAAAACAAACGGCTCCTCTAAATACCTGAACAAGCTGGTTGAAATATTCGATCCGTCCAAGACAGCTTCGAACCGTTCCCCGGCCGATCCCAGACCGGCGATCACGACCTTGGGTTCCCTTGGGATTTTACTGGACGGGCAACCGGTGGAGCGCTGGAAAAGGACCGCCTCCCGGCAGGTACTGGGTATTTTATTGTCACGCCATGTTTCCCGGGAGGCGGATCCCCACAATGATTCTGAGCAGTTCATCCCTTCCGAGGTGCTGAGCCTGATGCTGTGGCCCAAAAAAAGCCTGGCTTCGGCGTCAATAAACCTTCAGGTGGCGGTGGCCGAGCTGCGCAGGCTCTTAGAGCCCGGGCTCAAGGGCGGGAAAAATTCACGGCCTATCGAATTTCGGAACGGCTGCTACCGGATAGATATAGATAATATCTCTCTGGATTTTACGGATTTCGTAGCGGCTGTCCGCAAGGGACAGCAGGCGGAGATCACCGGGCAGCCTCCGGCCGCCCTGGAATTCTACCGCCAGGCGGTGGAGATCTACCGCGGCGATTTTCTGCCGGACGTCAAACTGATCGAAATGGAAGGGACCCGGGAGCGGTTGCGTCAATTATATTTTCAGGCGTTGCTTTCCCTGGCAGGTTTATATCTCAAACAAAACCGGCTGGACGATGCGGTAAAATACGCCGCCCTGGCCGTTTCCCGGGAACGCTGCCTGGAAGAGGCTCATCGCATATTGCTGTCGGCTTATCACCGCATGGGGCGAAAGGAGCTTATATCCAAGCAGTTCCAAATCTGCCAAACGGCCTTGCGAAGGGACCTGGGGCTGGATGTCAGTCCCGAGACCATTGCCTTGTATAAGGAGTGTTCAAAGTAGTCATACAGCGGTCATTTTGTAAGCGATTTGTAAGCGGCTTTTGTTAAAATCAGTTTAACCAACAGCCGTTTTTTTAATTTATACTGGACATGAAGAGCATCAAAATAATAAGGGTCAACGCCTTTAAAAATGGCGATCCCGACAAATTGACCATCCAGGGGGTTTGGGGCGGGCGGCTGGATGTTGATTTTGCAAGAACCAACGGGAAGTCTTCTGCTGCAAGCGGCCAAGGATCGGGGGAGATCCTGGCTTATCTTCCGCCCTTTACCAGGAACATAATATTGGAGCCGGACGGCTTTTTGATCAATGCGGCCCCCGAGATTTCCTTTCGGGTGTTCTTGCTGGATGGTAAAAACACCATTTTATTGGCCACCAACCCCAATCGTATCGGGGGAAGCGACATCTGGCAGTGCAAAGTGCCGCCAAATATTTTCAGAAACGTGCATAAAATATTAATAAACTGATTCAAGGGGGTTAAAGCTCATGAAACTTAATTTGTTAATCTCTCTGGCTGTCCTGTTGTTTGCCGAACACCCGGCCCAGGCGGCAACCAGCATAAGCTTTGGCAGCAAGCCGGTCTTCGACGGCGTGATCTCTCCGGGAGAATGGCAGGATGCCACGCTTAAGACCTTCACTACTTCCGGAGGGACCGATTCGGTATGGCTGAAATATTTTCAGGACACCATATTCATGGCGATCAAAAATCCCAATACCGTCGCCACCAGCCTGAACTGGATCCTTTTGGACATCAATTACGATCGTATGACCGCCCCCCAGACCGACGACCATATATTGTCTTGTATCATTGACGGCGGAAGATATGAGAAGATCGGCAACGGCACGGCCTGGGAAGCGGTGCCGATCCAGCCTGTCGGCTGGGCGGACTCGGTCAGCACCGGGACGGGATATTGGACAGCGGAATGGAAAATATTCTATTCCAAACTGGGACTGACTCCGGGAACGGCCGATACCTTCGGCTTTGCCGCTTCGAACTACGTCGATGGCACCGGGTATTGGTGGCCGGCCGGCGTGAATTACAACGTACCGTCAAGCTGGGAAGCGGTCACTTCTGCTGCCGATTGGGGAATGCCCGCCGGCTCGATAACTGATACTATCTTTGATTTCGGCCCGGTGCATACCGGCGATTCCTCCGTCTGCAGCTCTATCTATCTGAAAAATACCGGAAGCTATACCCTCACCGTCATTGATGTTGATGTTACTTCCGGACCCTTCACCCTGCTGACTTCGGTGCCTTTCAATGTGGCTCCCAACGACAGCCAGGCGGTGATCATAAAATTCAAACCCGGCCAGTTCGTCTCCTATACCGACACCCTTACCGTAAGCACCAATGACCCGGCAATTACCGCCAGGCAATGTGTTTTGTCCGGAACCGGCGTCGAGCCAGCCGCCGTTGTCGACGTTCCCTTCGGCGGCAAGCCGGCTTTCGACGGCGTGCTTTCACCCGGCGAGTGGTCGGATGCCGCCTTCATCACCCCGCACACTACCACACTAAATGATACCGTCTGGTTCAAATACAATATGGATACCCTTTACGCTGGGTTCAAGGGAGCCGACAGTTTTGCTGGCAATCAGCAGCAATTGTATTTCGACAACAATTATGACCGGGCCACTCTTCCGATAGAAGACGATCACCGGCTTCGCATTCAAATAGACGGGTATAAAGACGAAGGTGTCGGGGCTGGTTTTGGGTGGGTGGGAGCCGCAATATCCGGTTGGGATGCCATTGGCGGGGCCTCGCCTGGAAGGTGGTGCTCCGAATGGAAGATAGCCCTGTCCAAGCTGGATATCGTACCGGGTACGTCGGACAGCGTCGGAATGTCTGCCGTTGTCTATTCATTCGCACCCGGAGCCGGCGGCAATTGCTGGCCTTCTGCTTTCAACTGGGAAAATCCCAGCACCTGGGGAATGATCAAATCCAGCCAGAAGTGGGGCCTGGCAGCCATTTCGGCAAACGATAACCAGCACGAGTTCGGTTATATCAAGCCGGATGATTCTCTTTCCTGGACGTCCCTTTATCTGAAAAATACCGGCAGTCTGGACCTGGATATCGACAGCCTGCTTTTGGGTTCCGGTAATTTTAGGGTCGATCCCCCGACCGATTCATTGCTGGCCCCCGGAGACAGCCTGGCGGTCGCCGTTTGGTTCAAACCGAACTCCTCCGGGGCCTATCGGGATACCCTGCGCATTTACTCCAATGACCCGGTCAACAATCCAGGCATAATATCTCTGGCCGGAAACGGGGCATATATTATTGACGTGCCCTGGGGCACAATGCCTAAATTTGAAGGGACCATCGAGCCGGCAGAGTGGGCCGACGCCTGTTGCGACAGCTTCTTGCTTGAAGACCAGGCCAAAAAATATCACAACGTGGATTCTTTCTGGGTCAAGTACAACACCGATACCCTTTACTTGGCATTGATAACTCCCAATTATGCTGATTACAAGATAACCAGCCATTCCCTGATCTTCGATCTGAAGTTCGACCGTACTTCGACAGTGCAGGATGATGACCACAGGTTTTTGGTCGTATCTGACGGGGAGCCGGTGGAATTTGTCGGCCTGGCCGGGGTTTGGGATAAGGTCACGCCGGCGGGATGGCGTTCTGATTTTTCGAACAAGGACCATCTTATAACCTTCTATGCCGTTCCCTTCGACCGGCTCGGTCTCAGTATCGGCGCCAATGACACCATCGGCTTCGCGGTGCTGGCCGAAGGCGATGGCGGGATCTACGGCCGTTGGCCGGTGGCCTCCGATTCGGTCGGGCCCGCTACCTGGGGGATTCTGACCTCCAGTGCCGGGTGGACCGGGGTGACCGGCCAGCCGGATGACCAGCCAAAGATAAAGTCTTTCTCCCTGGCCAACGCCTACCCCAATCCGGCCGGCAAACAGGTCAACCTGAGTTATCAACTGCCAGCCCCGGCCAATGTCAGATTGAACATCTACAATATTGCCGGGCAAATGGTGAAATGTTTTGATCAGGGACGCCAATCGGCCGGGGCGTACTCCATCAGATACAACACCGCGGCTTTGCCCAACGGCATCTATTTTTATCAGATTGACGCCGGAACATTCAAGGCCACCAAGAGGATGATGGTCATCAGGTAATAAATGTAACTATCAAGGAAAGAAGCGGAACATGAGAAAATTATTTGTTGCTGTTATGCTGGGAATGGTTTTTTGCGCCATAAGCCTGGCCGACAGCCTGAGCGTCAGGACGGTAGGAATTTACAATGCCCCGGGGTTTGCCCGGGGCGTGGCGGTGTCCGGCAACTATGCCTATGTGGCGGATTCAGACTCCGGTCTGCGGATAATTGACATAAGTAATCCGGCCATCCCAACCGAGGTCGGCTTTTACAATACTCCAGGGAACGCTTGTGACGTGGCAGTTATTGACAGTTTCGCCTATGTGGCTGATGGAGATTTTGGCCTGCGGATTATCAACATCCACGACCCGGCCAATCCGGTTGAAACAGGGTACTATGACCCGGCAACGTGGTGGATGGAGGACGTGGCGGTCTTCGGAAGCTATGCATATATGGCCGGCGGTGGCGGCTTAACGGTCATCAACATCAGCGATCCAACCAACCCAACCCAAACCGGCATATGCGCTACGCCGCAGTATGCCAATGGAGTGGCACTATCCGGCAGTTACCCTTATGCTTATGTGGTCGGGGCCAACTACGGCCTGTGGGTGATCAACATCAGCGTCCCGGCTACGCCCGGCATAGTAGCTTCCTATGACACTCCGATGTTTGCCAATGGGGTGGCCAGCTCGGGCAATTATATTTATGTGGCAGATGCCGGTTCCGGCTTGCGTATATTGCATCTTGATGGAACTCTGCATGAAGACGGTCATTACAGTTCGACCAGCGGTTATTGGAGCGTGGCGGTGTCCGGAAGCCATGCCTATGTAGGGGATTATAGTTACGGCCTGCGGATAATAGATATCAGCAACCCCGCCATACCCGTTGAAGCTGGCTGCTACGGCACCCCAGTTGGTGCTTGGGGCGTGGCGGTGTCCGGCAGTCTTGTTTATGTAGCGAATGGAGATTCCGGCCTGCGGATACTGCAATATCCCATTCCGCCGGTGATGGAGCTGAACGCCGCCCAGCATGATTTTGGCTCCGTGACGATAGGGGATTCGCTGTCCTGGAGCGGTTTATACATCAAAAACATCGGCAGCCTGCCGTTCTCGATCGACAGCCTTAAATTTGCCACCGGTTCTTTCCGGGTTGATCCCATGGCGGATTCGACATTAACTCCGGGCGACAGCCTGCAGATCACCCTGTGGTTCAAGCCGGGCGCCGCCGGCCTGGTCACTGATACCGTTGCAGTTTACTCCGGCGAAGCCGAGAACAGCCCCGTAAAGGCCGGGCTGACGGGAACCGGAATGCCGGTAATAGAAGTAATAGACGTACCCAACGGCACAGTCCCCGTTTTTGAAGGAGCCATAGAACCGGCAGAGTGGGCCGACGCCTATTGCGACACCTTCAGAATACTTAATAAAACTAAAGCCTTTATCCCGGACTCATTCTGGGTAAAATACAACCAGGACACGCTGTATCTGGTTTTGAAAACGCCCAGTTACAGCGCCGCCGGAATCACAGTCCACCATCTGCTTTTTGACACCCTGATGAACAGGACGGAGACATTGGAAAAAGACGATATCCGACTCTCCGTCCATTTTGACGGCCAAGCGGTAGAATATTACGGCGAAAAGAACTGGGAACTGACCGCGGCCTCCCTTTGGCGTTCCGGCTTTTCCGACAAGACAGACCTGATCACTGAATTCGTGGTGCCTTTGGACAAGATGGGAATAACAGCTGGGGCGGCAGATTCGGTGGGATTTTCAGTTTTTGCCGATGGCGACGATCATTTTGGTTCCTGGCCTTCTTATGCCGATTCAGTCCAGCCTCTGACCTGGGCTATTCTGACCTCCAGTGCCGGGTGGACCGGAGTAATGGGTAAGCCGGATGACCAAACTCAGATCAGAAGTTTTTCCTTGGCCAATGCCTACCCCAATCCGGCCGGCAAACAGGTCAACCTGAGTTATCAACTGCCCGCCCCGGCCAATGTCAGATTGAACATCTACAATATTGCCGGGCAAATGGTGAAGTGTTTTGATCAGGGACGCCAATCGGCCGGGGCATACTCCATCAGATACAACACCGCTGCTTTGCCCAACGGCATCTATTTTTATCAGATTGACGCCGGAGCATTCAAGGCCACCAAAAGAATGATGGTCATCAGGTAAAACCATCCCTCAAACAATGAATAAGGGAGAGCTGCGGCTCTCCCTTTTTCGTCTTCACTCTCACTTTAGAAATTTCCAGATAAGATAGATTGTGGCTCCCCAGGCCCCCGGGCCGTGGCACAGCACCGCCGCCCAGATGTTCCCGGTATGCTCGGTCAGCCAGGCCAGGATCAGGCCGCCGGCAAAGACGATCGCCACCAGCGGCAACCCGGCCCAGCCCGGCATCAAAAAGCTTATGGTCACCAGATGGTAAACGGTGAACAGCAGGGCCGATATCAGAATATGCCGCTTGAAACCGGCCCGCCGGGCCAAGAGGCCCTGAAGGCCGGCCCGCCAGTAAAGTTCCTCACCCAGCGGCAGTATCACCGCCACGAAAATGAAGAACTGAAGAAGTCCGGCCGGAAAAGCATTGCTTTGATAGAGTTTTTGGGAACACAATTTAAGCATATTGTCCGGGATCGCTTTACCGAAATAGAAGTTCCCTGCCCAAATGCTGAGCGCCGCCACCGTCCCGGCCGAGATCAGCCCCAGCCCCAGGCTTTTGATTATCTTGCCTGTCGGCAGTTTTGCCCGTTCCTCCAGCCCGTAGGCTTTGACCTGCCAAAAAGCCCCGCCGTAAAACACCACCGAGGAGAGGATGATGGCCAGCCAGGCATCATTCAGCAGCCACAGGGCCAGCCAGTTCACCAGGGCCGGGGTCAGGGTGAGGACCGCCAGCAAAAAGGACAGATCCTTTTTGTCTTTTATTGAAACAGCCTTACTCATCGGTCCTCTTTTCATGGCCGATGCTCTCCAAAAGCTTCAGCACCTCTACCTCGGTCCCGGCATGCATCAGTTCCTGCCGCAGGGCCGCCGCCCCGGGGATCCCTTTGATATACCACCCCAGATGCTTTCGCATCTCCCGGATGCCGCGGAGCTCTCCTTTATCGTCCAGCGACATTTTTATATGTTCTTTGATAACCTCCAGCCGCTCCTGCCAGCCTGCCCCACGGAATTTGTAATTTGAAATTCGTAATTCGCCATCCAGGGCGGCATTGATCTCAGCAAACAAAAACGGATTCCCCAGCGCCGCCCGGCCCACCATCACCAGGTCGCATCCGGTCTGTTCGATCATCCTCCGGGCATCGGCTCCCGAGGTTACATCGCCGTTGCCGATCACCGGTATCTTTGCCTGCTGCTTTATTTTCGAGATGATGGTCCAGTCGGCCTGGCCGGAGAACATCTGGCTCCTGGTCCGGCCGTGGACGGCGATGGCAGCGATACCGCATTGCTCCAGAAGTTTGGCCACCTCCAAAGCGTTCTCCGAGCCCACCTCCCAGCCGCTGCGGATCTTGGCCAGCACCGGTCGTTGGGCGACATTGATCACCGCCCTGGCTATCTGGGCTATCTTCTCCGGAAATTTCAGCAGGGCCGATCCGCCGCCGTTCTTGACTATCTTGGGGGCCGGGCAGCCGAAGTTGAGGTCGTAGTAATCCGGCTGAATGTCCCTTTCCAGCCGCTCCACCGATTCGGCAAAGGCCAAAGGGCGGGTGCCGAAAAGCTGGACGGCGATGGGCCGCTCCTCCTCCCGGAAGGATAACATCCTGATGGTCTTGGAATGTCCGCGGGACAGGGCCTCGGCCGAGATCATCTCGGAATAAACCAGAGCCGCGCCGTAACGGTGGCAGATAAGACGAAAGGCCGAATCGGTAATGCCCGCCATCGGGGCCAACACCGCCCGGCCCTTTAGAATATTTGGATCGAATGTTTTGACCAATTATTTTTTACCGCTAAAAATTAATCCCTGCCCTTTTGCCATTTATTGAAGAATATCCAGGCCAGTATCAAAAACAGTCCGACCAATATTGATACCAGCCGCCGGTCGGCCAGCGACAGCAGCATGGCCAATATCGCCAGAAAAACCGTTATGCCGTACAGGAACATCACCGCCCCCTGGTGGCTGAAGCCGAGGGTCAGCAATGTGTGGTGAACGTGTTCCTTGTCGGCCCGGTAGAACATCTGGCCCCGCCAGGTGCGGCGCAAAACTGCGCTGAAGGTGTCCACGATGGGCACCCCCAGGGCGGCTATGGGTATCAGCAGGGCCACCGTGGCGATGCTCTTCATGGTCCCCAGGGTGGTCATGGCCGCCAGGATGAATCCGATGAAGGTGGCCCCCGAATCCCCCAGGAAGATACGGGCCGGATGGAAATTGAACGGCAGGAAGCCCAGCAGGGCGCCGACGGTGACTATCGCCAGCAGGCCGATCAGCCCCTCCCCGGAGGCCTCGGCCGAAACAAAGATGGTGGCGGCCACGATTATCGAGATGCCGGCCGCCAGCCCGTCCAGCCCGTCGATGAAATTGATGGCGTTGATTATGAACACGATCCACAGGGCCGTAAATGGTATGCTGAAAAGGCCCAGCTCGAAGACGCCCCCCAGCGGGCTGGGCAGGATGGTCACGCAGAAGCCCCCGGCTATAAGAATGCCGGCGGCGGCAAACTGAAAGACCAGCCGCAGGCCCACCGAGGCGTTTTTCAGATCATCATATAACCCCACCCCCAGGATCAGCAGGCCCCCGAAGGTTATAGTGGTGAATTTCCCGGCCCATCCGTGGAATATGCCGGGCCATAATGATTTTATCAGCCAGATGGTGATCAGCACCGCCACTGCCACTGCCGCCCCCCCCAGGCAGGGCATGGCCTTTTGGTGTATCTTTCTCAGGCCGGGCCGGTCGAACACCTTGCCTTTGACCGAAACATACAGGGCCAGCGGTGTCAGCAGCAGGCTCAATACGGCGGCTATGAAAAATGCTGTCAGATAATGCAAAGTGTGATCCTTTTAGATTTAGAAGCCGCCCTCATTCAATGACGGCGGCCGGATTTATTTTTATTTCGAAAGCTCCCGGATCAGAAGATCCAGTTCGTCCTTGGTCCTCTTCTCGGTGACCGAGATCAGAAGATGGCCCTCCAGTTGTTTAAAGAACCGTCCCAGATCCAGCCCGGCCAGGATACCCTTCTGCCTAAGTTCTGCCAGAACCTGAGAAGCCGGCCGGTTGGTCTTATATACGAATTCCTTGAAGAATGGCGCCTTAAAAGCCGGACCCAGCTGCTCCGCCAGGTAATGGCTTTTCTGAAGGCAGAGTTCGGCCGCCTGTTTGATGCCGTCGCGCCCCATCAGGGACAGGTAGACGGTGGCGGCCAGAGCGCACAGGGCCTGGTTGGAGCAAATGTTGGATGAAGCTTTTTCCCGGCGGATATGCTGTTCCCTGGCCTGCATGGTCAGCACCAGGCCTTCCCGGCCCTGGCTGTCGGTGGTCAGACCAACGATCCTTCCCGGCATCAGTCTCAGCAGGGAATTCTTGGCGGCCAGCAACCCCAAGTAGGGGCCGCCCAGCCCCAGGGGAATGCCCAGCGGCTGTCCCTCTCCGGTGGCGATATCGGCGCCGTAGCTGCCGGGGGCTTTTAAAATTCCCAGCGATATCGGGTCGGCCGAGACCACCAATAGCGCGCCTTTCCTGTGGGCGATGTCGGACATCTCTTCGACCGGTTCCAGTGCCCCCAGGAAATTGGGGTGCTGAACAAGGACGGCCGCGGTTTTGTCGTCGATGGTCCTTTCCAACTCCTCCAGGCTGGTGACCCCGTCCTTCCAGGGGATCTCGGCTATCTCAATGTTCAACCCCCGGCAGTAGGTCTTCAGCACCTCGAGATATTCCGGGTGGACGGTGCCGGATATGATCAGCTTTTTGCGCTTGGTGTGGCTGCAGGCCATCAGCCCGGCCTCGGTCAGGGCGGTGGCCCCGTCGTACATCGAGGCGTTGGCCACCTCCATACCGGTCAGGGCCGCTATCAGGCTCTGGAACTCCCAGATCGCCTGGAGGGTGCCCTGGCTGACCTCGGCCTGGTAGGGGGTATAGGCGGTATAGAACTCCGGGCGGGACAGGATGTGGTCCACCGCGGCCGGAATATAATGATCGTAAGCCCCCCCGCCCAGGAAGGATATCATCTCCCCGGCCGGCCTATTGATCTTGGAGATCCCGGTGATCTCACGGGCCGCCTCCATCTCGGACAGCGGGGCCGGCAGGTCCAGCTGGGATTTCAGCAGGATATCCTGGGGGATGTCCGCTATCAGCTCATTGAAATTTTTGACCCCTATCCGGGCCAGCATCTCCTGAACATTCTCCGGGGTATTGGCAATGTATGGCATGGTCTGAAAATTATAAATTACTAATTTGCAATTAGTTTAGTGTCCGTGCTTCTCCATCTTTTCGTAGGCTTCGGCATCCATCAGTTTCCCGGCCTGGGAGATATCGGATAATTTGATCTTGACCATCCAGCCCTTGCCGTAGGCATCCTTGTTGACCAGGTCGGGGGTGCCTTCCAGGTCGCCGTTGATCGCGGCCACCTCGCCGGACAACGGGGCGTTCAGGTCGGATACCGCCTTGACGGCCTCCACCGTGCCGAAGGGCTTGGCCATCTCCACCTTGGAGCCGACGGCCGGCATCTCGACGAAGACGATGTCCCCCAGCTCGCCCTGGGCGAAATCGGTGATGCCGATGGTGGCGGTGTCGCCCTCGATCCGGGCCCACTCATGGCTGGCGGTGTACTTGAGGTCCTTGGGAAAGTTCATGTTGTTTCTCCGTAATTATTTATTTTGATTTTTAGTTTTTTCTTTTCCGCATGTTTCACGGATTTGCACAGATCTATCTTTTAATATCCGTTTAATGTAAATAAAAATTACCAAGCATGATCTGCGCTAATAGTTCGGTTAACACTCACTACAACGTCTGGGGATAAAATCCCTCGGGGAAATAAGATGGTCTTTTATTTCTTGATGCTGCTGTGTTTCCAGAACGGGGTCTCGGCCACCTTGGCCGGTATCATTTTCCCCCGGATCTCCACCTGCAGCTCGGTGCCGGTCTTGGCATATTCGCTCTGGACATAGGCGGTGCCGATGCCCTTGGCCACCGACGGGGAGAACACCCCGCTGGCCACCTCGCCCACCTGGGAGCCGTCCTTGAACACCTTGTAGTGCTGGCGGGGGAAGGCATTGCCTTCAAGTTCGAACCCAATGAGTTTCCGCTTTACGCCATCCGCTTTCTGCTTCAGGAGGACATCCTTGGCGATAAAATCGCCCTCCTTCTTGAGCTTGGTTATCCAGCCCAGGCCGGCCTCCAGCGGGGAGGTGGTCTTATCGATATCGTTGCCGTACAGGCAGTATTTCATTTCCAATCTTAATGAATCCCTGGCGCCCAGGCCGCTGGGCTTGAGATCGAATTCCTTCCCGGCCTTGAAGAGCGCCTCCCATATCTGCCCGGCGTATTTGTTGTCAAAATATAATTCGAAGCCGTCCTCGCCGGTGTAGCCGGTGCGGGAAACGATCATCTCCACCCCGTCGACTTTGCCGACCTTGAACCAGTAGAATTTCATGTCCGACAGCTTCAGGTCGCAGATCTTTTGCAGCAAAGGTTCGGCTTGCGGCCCCTGCAGGGCCAGCTGGGCGATATCGTCGCTGGTGTTCTTCAGACTGACGTTGAATTTCTTGGCCTGCTCCTGCAGCCAGGCGAAATCCTTGTCCAGGTTGGAGGCGTTGACCACCAGAAAATAATGGTCGGGAAAACGGTAGACCAGCAGATCGTCCACAATGCCGCCATCCGGATAGCACATGGCCGAATACTGCACCTGGTCCACCTCCAGGGCGGCCGGATCGTTGACCGTCACATAGGAGACGAACTTCAGGGCATCGGGGCCCCACACTTCGATCTCGCCCATATGGGAGACATCGAACAGTCCGACCTTGGATCGGACATGACGGTGCTCCTCTATTATCCCGGTATACTGCACCGGCATTAAAAAGCCGGCAAAGGGGACCATCTTGCCGCCGGCAGCCACATGTTGATCGTAGAAGGGCGTTCTCTTTTCCATTTTTCTCCTGTTAAGAAATATATTGCGGATTTAATGAACGAATACCAACCCATTTAATAATTTGGCTTTACTACTCTGCTTGGGAGGCCAGCCCAAGCTGGCCTTGATGAATATCCGGCGATACCATTAATGATATCGCTGGTAAACCATCAATGGCCATGAATGACCATACCGTTATGCCAATACAATTAATGCGTTTTTGTTAAATAAAACCTGTTATCCCAGCAGTTCCTTTATCTTTCCCGAAAGCTCGGCAATTTTAAAAGGCTTGGTCATGTAATGATCGGCCCCGGCGGCCAGGCCGGCCTCCAGATCCCTGCCGCCGGTCTTGGCGGTAAGCATTATCACTTTGATATCGCGGGTCTCGGGAGCGGCCTTTATCCTGCGGCATACCTCAATCCCGTCTATCACCGGCATCATTATATCCAGCACCATCAGATCGGGAAGAAGGGATCTGGCGTCCTTAAGGGCCTGGTCGCCGTTGACCGCCTGAAAGACATCATAGCCCTGCCGGGCCAATATCTCGGAGACCATGAACAGCATATTGCTGTCATCGTCGGCCACCAGTATCTTATACCCGTTTTCGGGCCTACTGTCCATGGTTCATCGCCCCTTCCAATAAAACACTGTGATTATAACCGATTTCATATTAAAAGTTAAGCATTTTTTAGCCAAATAAACTCTTTCGGCGAAGCTGGTTATTCGGCCCTAAAGATCATACTGAACCAGGCCCCATCCTCATTTTTTATCTCCAGCTTCCCGTCCAATTGCTGGACCAGGGTGGCCACCAGCTGAAGCCCCAGCGATCCCACCTTTTCGATGTCAAAGCCCTGCGGCAGGCCGACCCCGTTGTCTCTTACGCTCAGGGTCAGGCTGCCGTCGTCCCCGCCCACCAGGGCGATCTTGATCAGGCCCTGCCGCCCTATCTGTTGGTAACTGGGGAAGGCGTATTTCAGGCTGTTGGATACCAGCTCATTGACTATCAGCCCGCAGGGGATGGCGGTATCTATCTTCATCGGCCTATCGATGATATCCAGGGAATAGGACACCTTCTCCCGGTCAAGGCCGTAGCTGTGGAACAGGTCCTCCACCAGGGCCCGGGCGTAGCCGGAGAAGCTCAGGCGGGACAGGGACTCCGCCTGATACAGCCTCTCGTGGATCAGGGACATGGAGCGCACCCGGGTCTGGCACTCCTTGAAAAGCTCCCGCGACCGCTGGTCGGTTATGTATCCCGACTGCAGGTTCAGCAGGCTGGATATCACCTGCAGGTTGTTCTTGACCCGGTGGTGCACCTCCCGCAGCAGCACCTCCTTCTCCTTGAGGGCCGCGGTCATGTTTTCCTGGGATTTTTTATGCTCGGTGATGTCGATGTTGAACTCGGCCGCCAGCCAGGCCCCCGAAGCGTCCTGGAAGGGGATGGTGTGGACCTCCACCCATCGGTTCTCCAGTTTCAGGAACTCCTGGGTCACCACCACCTGTTTCAGCTCCAGGGCGGTTTTGATCCCGCAGCTGGGGCAGACCGCGTCCTGGTTCATGAAATAGCGGTAACATTTCTTTCCGACCGCCTCTCCGTAGGCCTTTTTCCAGTAGGGATCGACATCGATCAAGTTGTAATCCTTGTCGATGATGTCAAAGCCTGTCCTGGTGGCTCCCAGCACGTACTCAAAGCGCTGGTTCAGCTCCCGCAGGCTCTGCTCCGCCTTGCGCCGTTCGGTGATATCCAGGGTGAACCCGGCCAGCATTTTGGGCCGGCCCTCCTGCAGAATGGGGAATTTGATGGTCCGGTAATGCCGGCCGTTGAGCTCCTCATCCAACTCGACCACCTGGCCATCCCTCAGGACCCGCTGGTCGTCCTCCACCATGCTTCGGGCCAGGTCCGAGGGGAACAGCTCGTCCATGGTCCTGCCCAGCAGCTCCTGCAGCGGCCGGCCCAGCAGCTGCTCGTAGTTTTTGCTCAGCCTGAGGGGCCTGATATTCTCGTCCTTGAAGAACACATAGACCGGGCTGTGTCTCAGGAACTGCTCGAACATCTCCTCCATCTGTTTCAGCGAGGCCTGGCTCCTCTCCAGGGCGTCCCGGCTTTCCTGGACCGCCGCCAGCTGGTTCCTCAAATCCTCGTCGGCCTGCCGGAGCTCCAGCTCGGAGGACAGCAGCTTCCGGTTGGCCAGCAGCAATTCCTGGTTGGCAGCCTCCAGCTCCTGCTTCTGGGACCGCAGTACCTCCTGGTCGCGTTTCCTCTCGGTGATGTCCCGGGCGATGGTCTGGAAATATTTCTTTCCCTCCACCTCGATCATTCTGGCGCTGACCTCCGCCGGGAAGGCGGAGCCGTCGCTGCGCTGGTGAACGGTCTCGAACAGCAGGCCGTTCTCGTCCACCGCCTTGCGGTACTGGTCGTCCACCGAGGGCCGGGAATCCGTCTTTCTCAGGCGGTGGATGTCCAGGGTCAGCATCTTCTCCCGGGAATAGCCGTAGACGGCCACCGCCTTGTCGTTGGCCTCCCGGATCTTCAGGTCCTGGTCCAGCAGCAGGATGATGTCATTGGCGTATTTGGTAAGGTACTCGTAATGCTTGGACAGGGCCTGCCGCTCCTGCTCCAGCTCCAGCTGTTTTTCAAAATAGCTCCTCTGCTGGCGGTTCCACAGGGATCCTATTATCCCCCCGGCGGCGATGATCAATGCTATCACGATGAATACGATGAACCAGATATGGGTATAGGCGATGGCCTCGGCCTCCCGCCGGTCGGCCTTGGCGATGATATACCAGGGGGTGGACGGCATATTGTGAAGATAGGCGTATACTTTTTTGCCGCGGTAATCCACCGCCGTAACATTGCCGGTGCTGCCGCCGATGGCCATCACCTCGGGAAGCTCCTTCCGGCTCAGGGGCTGCCTTAATTTGGCGGCCGATCCATTTTGGAACCTCAGCTCGGTGAGGTACAGCACCTCCCCGTTGTCCCTTCTGACCAGGTAGGTCTCGGCGCTTTGGCTGGGCACCGGCCACTGCTGGATCAGGGGGTACAGCAGGTTCTGAGGCTCGATCCGCAGGATGATCAACCCCACCACCGAATCCCGTTGGCGGTTGTAATGGACCACCGGGGCAAAAACGTCCAGGTGCACCGTCCGGCATTTGGTGCAGTAGTAAAAATCGCTGAAACTGGCCTGGCCGCTGGCCGCAACTTTGCCGGCCAGGGCGGCGGTCTCCGGGCCCAGCCGGTGCGTCTCCTGGCCGGTCTGCACCCTGATCCGCCCCCGCCTGTCCAGCAGCAGAACATTCTGGTACTGCTTAAGATCCTGCAGGGAGCGCATCCATTTGAGCCGGTCCAGCCCGATATTTTCGGAGGCGGGCTGCCGGAAAAGCTGCTCCACCCTTTCGCCTATGTAGGGGTTGTCTATTATGTTCTGAGCGTCGGACATCCGTTCGGCCAGCCAGCTGTCGATCTGTTTCTCCTTGAGGCTGGCCACCGACTCCAGCTCCCGGAAGACCTCCTTCTGGTGGTCCCTGAGATGGTAAAATGAATACAGCCAGCCGGCCGCCATGATGCTCAGCGACAGCAGTAAGAATATCAGCAGGGGCTGCCAGGCCGATCTGATAATATGCTTCAGTCTTTTCATTAATCGCTCCGCCATTCTTATAAGGTCCACCCGAAGCAGCACCGGACCGCCCCGGTACCGGGACTTTTATCCGGGGTTGGCTTCAGCCCCGGCCCTTTTCCGACGACTCCAGCTTGAGGAACAATTTTATCAGCCGGGGATCGAACTGTCTGCCGGCGGCCTCCCCCATCTCCTTGAGGGCCTGGGTCCTGGTCTTGGCCGTTTTATAGGGGCGGATGTTCCGCTTGACATCGTAGGCGTCGGCTATGCTCAGCAGCCGCGAGGCCAGCGGTATCTTCTCGCCCCTGAGCCCCCGGGGGTAGCCGGTGCCGTCCCACCATTCGTGGTGGTGCAGGATCTGGTCGGCCACCGCCGTTATCTCCGGGGTGGCCAGGGCGATCCGGTAGCCGATCTCGGAATGCTTTTTGGCCGCCTCCCATTCCTTGGGATTCAGCTTGCCGGGCTTGGAGAGGATGGCGTTGGATATGGCGATCTTCCCCACGTCATGAAAGGAGGCCAGCAGCATCAGGTCGTCTATCTCGGAGTCCTGCAGCTTCAGCTCCAGGGCCATCTTCAGCAGGTATTTCTGCAGGTGCTTGGTGTGCTCCTCGGTCTCGTAGGCCGACTCCCACAGGGTCTTCTCCAGGGAGCTCAGGATCCGGCTGCGGACGGTCTTGCCCTCCATCATCTTGTACTGGTACATCCAGTCCTCGGCTTTTTTCAGCACCCGGTCGATGTCCTGGTTCTTGTCCTGCTTGGTGGCGGTGCCCAGGGCCACGCTCAGCTGGACGGGTTTCTTGGGGCTCCGGCTGCAGGACTGCCTTATCTTTTCGCATATCCGGATGGCGGTGTCGGCCCCGGTCCCGGGCAGCAGCACCGCGAACTCGTCGCCCCCCCCAGCGGGCCACCACGTCGCTCTTGCGGCACTGCTTTTTGATGATCTCGGCGGTCCGGACCAGGAACTTGTCGCCCTGCTGGTGCCCGAAGGCATCGTTGATCAGCTTCAGGCCGTTGACGTCCCCGATGATCAGGCTGATGGGCAAAAACCTCTCGCTGTCCAGCCGGCTCAGCTCCTCCTCGAAGTAGGCCCGGTTGTACAGCCCGGTCAGCTTGTCGTGAAAGCTCAGGTAGTTGATCCTCTCGTCGTTCCGGCTCCGGTCCTCCAGCTCGTCCTTGAGTTTTTGATTCACCTCCTCCAGCTGGCCGGTCCGCTGCGAAATTTTTTGCTCCAGCTCCCGGTTGGTCTGCTCCAGCAGGCATTCGGCCTTCCTCCGCTGGTTCAAAAGCCGCTGGCCCAGTATCCCGAATATGACGAACAGCCCCCCGACGGCCCCCCGGAAATATATCTCCATCGGCTCGGGGTGCAGCACCTGCTGGATCAGGTCTCCCTCCCGGAACAGGTAGGTGTCGATGAAGGTGTCCGCGATCCAGAAAACCGCCGTCCCGATCAGGCCGTATGATATCATGCTGAAGGCGCTGTACCTTTTATCGCAGTCCATGAGGCCTCCTTTTAGTTCATTGTAAAATCACCGATTCAGGGCGCCGCCCTGGCCAGCCGGGCCACGATGGAATCCTGCAGAGCCCGGACGGAATTGGCTTTTGAGGTGTAATTGTTGAACATGATGGCAAAGCAGTATGTTTGGCTGCCGGGGCCGGACACGAATCCCGCCAGCGATGATACTCCGGTCAGGGTCCCGGTCTTGGCCCGGATGACCCCCTTATGCTGGTCCTCCGTCAGCCGCCGGGCCAGGGTGCCGTCGGCCCCGGCGATGGGCAGCGAGGACAGCAGCTCCGGCCGGAGGGCCGGGTCGCGGTAGGCTTCCGATAGCACCGCCACCAGCTGCTCGGCGGTGCACAAATTGTAGCGCGACAGCCCCGAGCCGTCGGCCATCCGGAAGCTTTCCTGGCCGAAGCCCATTTCTTTGAGCATCTCTGTCAACCGGTTGTTCTTTGCCGGGTCAGGGGTGATCGAATCCTGCCCGTTGCCCAGCCGGCGAAAGATCATCTCGGCGGTGAAGTTGTCGCTCTCCTTGTTCATGTGGCGGATTATCTGGTACAGGGGCGGCGAAACATGCCAGCTCAGCTCCGGCTTTTCCGGGGGGGTGGACCCGGCCCTGACCGTCCCGGCTATCCGGATGCCGTTGGCGGCCAATGCCTCCCGGAAGACCGTGCCGCAGTAAAGGGCGGGATTGGTGACCGTCCGGACTAGGTAGCTGAGGCCCTGGTCGGCCGCCATGGTCCCGGTGATTCTGACCAGATCGCCGGCCCCGGTGAAAGAACGGTCGGCCCTGATCCTGGCCTGGCTGCCGGCCTTTACGGTGGTGGCCTGGTTTTCGATGGACAGGTAGGCCGTTCGGGGATTGAGCTCGGCCCGCGGCCTCCGGCCCGGCCGGCTCCCGGGACGCAGCCCTATCTCGAAGGTGTTGCGGTTCAGGGACAGGGCCGATACCGGGGCATTGTAGGCATAGGGCCCCTCGTCCCACATCCAGCCGTAGCCGAAGCTGGTGGTGTCGAAATAGCCGGCATCGGCGATAAGGTTCCCGGTCACCTGTTTCAGCCCCATGGCCCTCAGGCGGTAGGCCAGGGCCTCCAGGTCGGCGACCTTCAGCTCCGGGTCGCCCAAGCCCTTTAGATACAGGTCGCCCTTTATCCTTCCCAAAGCGTCGATGCTGTCGCCGTGGACCGCGGTGCGGAAGCGGTGGTTGATGCCCAGCTGGCGGTAGGCCGCGGCGGTGACGAACAGCTTGTTGACCGAGGCCGGCACCATCAGGCTGGAGCGGTTAAGGGAATATATCTCCCGGTTCGAATCCAATGATATTATATAGACCGCCCGGTTGGCCTGGAACAGCAGGCTGTCGGACAGAATGGTATCGATGGCCCGGCCCAGGGCCTCTCTTTTGATCTGGAAGCTGTCGGCCGCGATGGTAAGGGGTGGCGCCGGCGGGATCAGGGCCCGCCCGCCTCCGCAGCCCGCCCCAGAGGCCAGCGATAGGACCAAAAATATTGTCCGGTAGTACGTTTTGAAACGGCTTCTATTGATGTTCATCGTCAGACCACTCTTGTTTTTATTTATCCAGCGGAGGACAGGATTGTTCGCAGATCTGGTCATTGTTTATCGCCGGCCTTCCTCAGCCAGCCCCGGGCCCCGATCTCGCTGAATATCTCCCTGGCCCGGTCCGAGTACTCCCCGGCCTGTTCCGGTCGGCCCTGGGATTCGAGCGCTTTCCCGTAATAATGACAGGCCTTGGCAACCTCAAACGGTTGCTTCAAGTCCTGATAATTGGTTATAGCCTCACGGAAACCATTCCCGGCGGCATCATGTCTTCCCAGGGCGCTGTCGATCCTGGCCTGCAACAGGACCGTTTGGATATGCCCCTGCTTCGATCCCAGTTTTCCGGACAGCTCAACTGCCCGCGACAAATGCTCCTCGGCCCTGCTTGTAACCTGTTCGGCCAGGGCCATGTCCGCCAGGTTGATGGCCACCCGGAAAAGGATCTCATTCTCTTCTATGGCTGCGGCCGTTTCTGCCGCGGCCTCCAGCAGTTTCCGGGCCCGCTCCCTGTCGCCGGTTTCCATCAGGATGCGGGCCAACGCCACCTGGCTGTATGCCTGCCCGGAGCAGTCGCCCAGCTGTCGCCGGATATCCAGGGCCTGTTCGGTCTGGGCCTGAGCCAGCCGGTGGTCGCCGAACTGGGCCTGCAGTATGGCCGAGTTCTGCAGGATCAGGGCGTAGCCCAGCTGGTCGCCGGTCTCCTGGCGGATCTTCAGTGACCTCCCGTAGCATTCCAGGGTACGCTGGTAATCGCCGAACAGCGAATGGACGTAGCCGATGTTGTTCAGGCAGGTGGCCTGGCCGGTGCGGTCGCCTATTTCCAGCCGGATCGCCAGCGACTGGTTGAAGTGGTCCAGCGCCGATCCCTTGTCCCCCAGCCGGAAAAGGGCGGCCCCGATATTGTCCAGGGTGGTGGCTTCGCCCCTGCGATCGCCCAACCGGCGCCGCAGTTCCAGCGCCTGCCTATGGTGGTCCAGCGCCTGCCGGTTCTCGCCGATCAGCCCTTTTACAAAGCCAATGTTTCCCAGGGTGTAGGACAGACCGTTGGGGTCGTCGATGTTGCGGTGCAGCTCCATGGCTTGGAACAGATACTCCAGGGCCGCCAGGTGCTGACCGCGGTAGGCCATCGACATGGCGATATTGTTCAGGCAGGCCGCCATCCCGCTTTGGTTGCCGCTGTTCCGCTCGAGCTCCAGGGACATTCTGACATAGCTTTCCATTTCCTGGTAGCGGTTGAGCACTGCCTGGGACTGGCTGAGCTGCAGCAGGCATTCCGCCTGGGCTTTCAGGTCATGAAATTCCCGGGCCAGGGCCAGGCCGCGCTCCAGGTCCTGCAGGGCCTGCTGGTTCCGGCCGATCAGTCCCAGGACCTGGGCCCGGTTGTGCAGGATATGGACCGCCCTCAGGGGTACGATCCTATGTTCCTTTCTGGCCGTTCCTTTCATGTCCTTCTGATGGCGGCGGTCTCCGTTCAATGCGGTTGTTTTTCCGGCCGGGCGGATCCCGGGCCATTATACGATGTATTTTTTCTGGCTTCCCTGCTCGAACTTCTCCGCCTCGGCCTTGCGGTTCTCGAACCCCGCCTTGCCCATCAGGCCGTAGGCATAGCGCTTGCCCTCCTCCACCCCCGGCTGGTCCATGGGGTTTATTCCGAACAGTCCGCCGGCGTAGGCGGTGGCGGTCTCCAGCAGGAACACCAGCTGGCCCACCGTCCGGGGGCCTGTCTCCGGGATGATGAAGCTGCAGTTGGGCCGGCCGTTCTTGGACAGGGCCAGGGCGGTGGCCAGGGCCTCGGCATTCAGCAGCTGCCCGAAGCTCTTGCCGCCCAGGTAGGAGATATCGCCGATGGTGGGATAGGCCCGGGGGATGGTTATGTCGTTGCGGAATTTCTCCACCCTCATAAATGTGATCACCTTGTCCCGGGGCCCTTCGATGTACAGTTGCAGCTGGGAGTGCTGGTCGGTGGCCCCCAGGGCCTTGACCGGGGTGGGCCCGGTCTCCACCACCCGGTTCTGGTTGTCCACCCGCTTGCCCAGACTCTCGGCCCATAGCTGCCGGAACCAGTCGGCCATGGGGTACAGGCTGTCGGAATAGGGCATCATAACATTGATCCGGTATCCTTTTTGGTAAAGCAGATACTGGCTTAGGGCGTACAGCCGGGCCGGATTCTTCCAGGGGTTCTCATTAAGGGTCATCTTCCGCATCTGATCGGCGCCCGCCAGCAGGGACTTTACATCCGCCCCGACCATGGCCAGGGGGAACAGCCCCACCGCCGTCAGCACCGAGAACCGCCCGCCCACCCCCGAGGGCACCTCCAGGCTGGACAGCTTCTCCCGGTTCACGATCTGCCGCATGATCCCGCCGGCCGGGTCGGTGGTGACCACCAGGTTCTTCGACCAGTTCTTCCCCAGGCTTTTGATCAACCATTGCCTGATCCACAGGAACTGGGCGCTGGTCTCGGCGGTGGTGCCGGACTTGCTGATCAGGTTGACCAGGGTCTTTTTGGCCTTCAGCAGGGCCAGCACCGCCCTCAGCTTCTCCGGGTCCACATTGTCCAGCACCCACAGCCGGGGCCGCCCCCGGCGGGCCTTTTTGTCCTGCAGGTTATGGGTGGCGGGATTAAGGGCCGAGTGGATGGCGCTGGTGCCCAGGGCCGAGCCTCCTATCCCCAGCACCACCAGGTCGTCATGCTTTCCCTTATATTTTGCCGCCAGCTTCAGGCTGGCTTTTAGATGCCGGTCGGTGGCCGGCAGGTCGAAGAAATCCATCTTCCCGGCCTGGCGCTTGGCGTAGAACCATTGGCTGGCTTGGGCCGCAATTCTTCCGGCCGCCTCCAGTTCGGCCGGGCTGAGGCCGTAATTCCCCAGCCGGTCGGCCATCAGATTGTTGAAATCTAATCTTATGCGGTGGTTCATGGCGATCCTCCTAATCATTTATATCATGGCTGGGCCTGATATTCAAGCCCGGCCGATATGATATTTTGGTTCAGGCCCTGGCCGGAAAGCGGCCGGCTGCTGGCCCCGGAACAGGCCAGCCTCAAGGGGCCCAGGCGGAAGGCCAGCCCTCCGCTTAAGAAATACATATCCTGCAGGTGGGGGTCGTAGCGCCGCAGGAAAGGGTCCAGGGGATGCCGCAGGCTGTAGCTTCCGGCCAGGACATCCAGCCGGCCCCCGATCAGTTCGATCCGGCAGCCCAGGTGGTAGTCCGCCTGCTCCAGGTATCTCGACGACACCAGGTGCCATCCGGTCAGCTCCATTCCGGCCTGGGCCTCAAAGCCCGGCTCCGGGGCGTAGGCGATGCTCAGCCAGCCGACAGGGGGAATGGCCCCGGCCAGCTTCAGCCGATCCTCCGTAGAGTCCCCGTGGAAGGTGGTATAGCAGGACACTTCCGTCTTGCTCCTGAATCCGGCCGAGAAGCAGAGGTCCTGGCCCAGGTCGGCCGACATCCCGGCCGAGAAGCCCGGAGCCGTCCCCCGCCCCTCGGCCAGCGGACCGGCCGGGCCGGCCCATTTAAAATCAAAACTGGTCAGGCTGACGGAGATCCCCAGAGTAAAATGTTTTATGGCCGACAGCGACCAGCCGGCGGCGTATTGATCCAGTGACAGCCCGGCCCGGTCGATTATCTCCGGATCCAGCATATCGGGGAAGCACAGGTCGGCATCCATGGCCCGCCGCCAGCCCAGGGCCAGATCGTTGGCCCTCCATTTTAATCTGGCGGCCGCGGCCGAAGGCAGGGCCGGAGATCCATCGGTGGATACCGACAATGAGCTGCGCCCTCCGGAGAGATCGGAGGCCGACAGGATCAGCTGGTATCGGCCCGGCTCCGTGATCCGGGCCGGATTGCCGAACAGGGCCGCCGCCCCCCGGGCAATATCCAGGCCGTTGCCCCGCCCCAGGGTCAGGGCCCCTATCGGCTGGTAGTAGTTATGCTGGAAGGGCAGGACCAGGAGATAATCGTATGATGCCCCGCTGTTGGCCGCCCGGGCCTGATAAAAGATCCCGGTCCCCATTATGATTGTTATCGCCGAACGCAACAGCCTGGTCATTGAATGTAATTTAACCAACTTTTTATTATTGGAAGAAACCTTTGTGTTCTTCGCGTCTTCCGCTTACGCTTTATACTCGGCTGCCTCGAGTGCCATCCGCTTTCGCTTTCAATTGGCTACCTCGAGTGCCATCCGCTTTCGCTTTCAATTGGCTACCTCGAGTGCCATAGCTTTAGCGGAGGCACTAGCGGTAAAAGGAAAAGATTTCAATCCCCAAAGCTGACCCCCACCGAACGGGCGGCCTTGATGATCTCGGAGTCCGGACTGACCAGCCTTAAACTGCCCACCGCCTCCTGCAGCGGAACCGATTCCACATTGAGCCCCTTGAGGGCCACCATCCGTCCGAACTGCCCGGCCGCCGCCAGCTCCACCGCCTTGACCCCGAAGCGGGTGCCCAGTATCCGGTCGAAGGCCGAGGGGCTGCCGCCCCGCTGCAGGTGCCCCAGCACCGTCACCCGGCACTCGATGCCGGTCCGGTCCTCTATCTGTCCGGCCAGCTGCTGGCCGATGCCGCCCAGCCTCAGCTGGTCGGTGGACTCCTTGATGATCCTCTGGACCACCATCTGGCCGCCCTCCGGCTTGGCCCCCTCGGCCGCCACGATGATGGAGAAGCGCTTGCCCCTGCTGCCCCGCTCCTGCACGGTGTGGCAGATGCTGTCCAGCTGGAACGGGATCTCCGGGATCAGGATGACGTCGCCGCCCCCGGCCACCCCGGAGTACAGGGCGATCCACCCGGCGTAGCGCCCCATGGTCTCCATGATCATCACCCGGTGGTGGGACATGGCGGTGGTGTGCAGCTTGTCCAGGGCCTCGGTGGCGGTGACCAGGGCGGTGTCGAAGCCGAAGGTGACGTCGGTGGCGGCCAGGTCGTTGTCGATGGTCTTGGGCACCCCCACCACATTGACCCCCCGCTCCATCATCTGGGAGGTGATGGCCATGGTGCCGTCCCCGCCCACCGCGATGACGGCCTCTATGTGAAGCTTTTTGATGTTTCCGGCCACCCGGTCGAAAACGTCTATGAACTCCAGGTCGCCGTTCGGCTTATGCACCGGATATTTGAAGGGATTGTCCCGGTTGGAGGTGCCCAGAATGGTCCCGCCGGTGTGCAGGATGCCGGAGACGTCGTTCCATCTCAGCTGGTGGAACCGCCCCTCGATCAGCCCGGCATAGCCGTCCTCGATCCCGATCACCTCCATGTTATAATCGTTGACCGCGGCCTTGGTGACCGCCCGGATCACCGCATTTAAACCGGGGCAGTCGCCCCCGGCGGTCAGCAGTCCGATGCGCTTGATCTTGTTCATGATATTTTTCCAATCGTTTGATTGACAGTTAACCACAAAGACACCAAGGCACAAAGATTTCTTTTGCTAGCTATCGGATAAAGAAAATCATATTCCCTCTCCGCTTCGGGGAGAGCCTGCAATGAGCCTGACCTCTTGTTGCCCAAACCGAAGTGGCAGGGAGGGGTCCGTCTCCTATACCACGGGGCTTTTGAACCACCAAGCGAGGCACTGAGCTTGTCGAAGTGTCGCAGAGGCTTTTGAACCACAAAGAACACAAAAATCACAAAGAAAATCATATTCCCTCTCCGCATCGGGGAGGGGTAGGGGAGGGGTCCGCCCCCTGTAAACTGTAGACTCTCAACTGACGTATGCCCACACATTCAACTTGCCAGGCAGGCCAGCCTTCTCAGTGTGACAGGCCATTAACTTTGGTTATTCAGTAAAGATCCGCGGCAATCTGCGTTGATCAGCGTCCCATTGTTCCCCGTTGAGCTTCTTAACCACAAAGGCACAAAGACACTGGGTTCCTTTTCAGAATTCTACCTTCTGTATTCTAGATTCTATATTCACACATTCAGCCAGCCAGTCAGGTGAGTCTTCTCAGTGTGACAGGCTTTTATTCTTTTAACTTTAAGCTTTGAACTTTATACTGCTGCCCGACCTTTATGACCGCCCCCTAAAAATTCTGCTCCCGGGCCAGCCGGGCGATGAAATCCGCCGCCATATACCCGGCCCTGGGCTGGGCCAGCTTTTTGGCCGCCCGCTTCATCTGCTGCAGGCGCCCCGGTGTGCCCAGCACCATCTCCAGCTTGTAGCTGACATCCACCGGATGCATGGCCTTGACCCCCGCCCCGCCCTCCAGCAGCATGTCGCTGTTCATGTCCTCCTGCCCCGGTATGGGGTTGATCACTATCATCGGCAGTCCCTGGGACATGGCCTCGGCGGTGGTCAGTCCGCCGGGCTTGCTGATCACCAGGTCGCAGGCCGCCATGTACTGGTCCATCCGGTCGGTGTACCCCACCGGCAGGAGGGGGAAAGGCAGGGCCGGCGCCAGGGCCTGGAGTCTCTGCAGCATCTTGCGGTTGTGCCCGGTGATGGCCAGCAGCTGGAATTTTTTCCTGACCCGGACCAGGTCGGCCACGATATGCTCGATGGGGCCCACCCCGAAGCCGCCCGACAGCAGCAAAACGGCCGGCAGGGCCGGCGCCAGGCCCAGCCCCTTTTTCAGCGCCGCAAGATTTTTTTTCTGGGAGAAGACCGGCAGCACCGGAATGCCGAAATCATGGATCCGCTCCGGCCGGATGCCCATGGCGCCCAGGTGGTGCTGGCTGGCCGAATTGGCCACGATGTAATAATCGCATTCCTGGTTGATCCAGTAGGAGTGAAGCCCGTAATCGGTGACCACCGTAACCAGGGGGCAGAAGATCTTCTTCTTCCGCTTCAGCTCGGCCAGCAGCTGGGAGGATAAAAAGTGGGTGGTGACGATCACGTCCCAGGGCGTATCCTGGATGAAGCTGTTGAATTTGAGGGCGTTGATGTTGTCCATGAAGCGGCGCAGAAAGTCCGGCTTCTTCTCCCGCTTCAGCCGGTCGGAGGTGGTGAATATGTAGCCGTACAGCAGGGGCTGCTTGCTGGCCAGGTACAGATAGACGTCCCGGTAGACCTTCTTGTAGAGCATGGTGGAGAACTGCAGGATGTCTATGTGGCTCACCTGGAACTCATCGGGATAGCGCTGGACCGTCCCTAGCCACTGTTGGATGGCCCGGGCGGCGGTGGTGTGGCCGGAGCCGGCCGAGGCCGAGATTATCAGTATCCGTTTCATTGTCTGCCGCTGTTGGTTGATGGTTGTTGGTTAGGGGGCTCTTGAGCCGCAGAGACGCAGAGGCTTTTGAACCGCAGAGACGCAAAGGGCGCCGGGACCTTTCCCACGAAACACACTAAACTGCACGAAATCTTCATTACTTTACTGCTGGTTTAACCACAGAATGCACAGAAAACACAAAGATACTGGGTTCATTACAGTCATTGCGAAAACTCTTCCTGACTACCAGATGATGCAATCCCATATTGTCATCCCCGTCCTCTCCCTGCCTGCCGGCTTCCCTCTCCGCTGCGGGGAGGGAGTGAGGGTGGGGTTGGGGATCCAGGGTTCTTGAGCCGCAGGGACTTTTCCCCACCAAACACACTAAACTACACGAAATCCTTACTACTGGTTTAACCACAGAACGCACAAAACTCACAAAGGGTTTACTTTATTCCGCCCATCGTGTCATTCCCGCGCAGGCGGGAATCCAGGCTTCTTTCCTCTCACCAAGACACAGAGACACCAAGTCTTTACTTCTTTTAAACTTTGCGCTTTAAGCTTTTAAGCTGGGTATTGTCCCCTGTCAACTGTAAACTGTAAACTGGCATCTGCTTTCTACTTTATGAACTTTAAACTGCGTACTTTCCCCGGCTCCTGTCTCCTGTATACTGTCTACTGTAGCCCCCACATTCAACCCGCCAGGCAAGCCAGCCTTCTCAGTGTGACAGGCCATTAACTTTGGTTATTCAGTAAAGATCAGCGTCAATCTGCGTAAATCTGCGTCCCATTGACCCGTTGAGCTTTCGAAACACAAAGCGCACAAAGATCACAAAAGATTTTATTTAATGCCACGTTTCAGTGCTTTCGTCATTCTGGGCCCGGAACCGCCGGGCAGGGTAGGTCTCAACCCAATGCCGGTCGTTTTGGCCGGGCCTAAATGACCGGCCGGGGACGGGGGGCAGTTGGCGGCATCGGGCACCATACAAAAACCACAGCGCAATTGATCCATCACCGTGACTGCATTTTTATGTTGTTTTCGCAAGCTGCAACAGCCCCCGGGACTTCTCTTTGTTACTTTCTCTTGGTCACAAGAGAAAGTAAGGCCAGAGGCCTGCGTTCCCTGTTCTACCGTGTACGACATTCACGCCCGCCTAGCCGTACGGGCGGCGATACGCACACATTCCGCTTTCGCTTCCATGTTTGGCTTCCACGTGTGCCAAAGCTTTAGCGGAGGCACTCAACCCGCCAATCCAGCCTTCTCAGTGTGACAGGCTTTTATCTTTCAGCTTTAAACTTTATACTTAATGATCCGTCCGATGGCCTCCACCACCCTCTCCTGGTCCCGCCGGGTGAGCTTGTGATGGAACGGTATGGCGAAACTGCGGTCGGCTATGTCCTCGCTTACCGGGAAATCGCCCCTTTTGTGCTTCAGCTCTTTTTTCAGATAGGGCTGGAGGTGCAGGGCCGGGAAATAGTGGGCGCACTGGATGCCGGCCGCCTGCAGGCCCTGGATCAAAAGATCGCGCCTCTCCCCCTTCAGGGCCGGCGGCACCAGCACCGCGAATACGAACCAGCTGCGGGCCATTCCCGGGAAATCTTTCAGCACCGTGAACTCCGGCAGGCGTTGGGCAAAGAGCTTCTGGTAATTTTGGGCCGCCTTTTTCCGCCGGGCCAGGATGCCGCTGAGGCGGGACAGCTGGACCCGGCCCAATGCGGCGTTGATGTCCGCCATCCGGTAGTTGTAGCCCAGGTCGTGATGGGCCAGCCAGCCGCCCATGGAATGGCGGCCCTGGTTGCGGAGGCTGCGCATGGCCTCGGCCAGCCGATCATCGTCGGTCAGCACCATCCCGCCCTCGCCGGTGGTGATCTGCTTGTTGGGATAGAACCCAAAGACCGCGGCCAGCCCGAAACTGCCGGCCCTCTTTCCCTGACACACCGCCCCCAGGGCCTCGCAGGAATCCTCGATCAGCATCAGTTGGTGCTTTTTACAGAGGGCCTGGATCCTTTTATAATCGGCCGGCAGGCCGAAGACGTCCACCGCCAGGACGGCTTTGGTGCGCCGGGTGATGGCCGGTTCGATCTTCCGGGGGTCGAGGTTCAGGGTCTTGGGATCGATGTCGACAAACACCGGCTGGGCCCCCTGGTACAGGATGCAGTTGACCGAGGCGGCGAAGGAATAGGGCGGGGTGATCACCTCGTCCCCTTTTTTCAGGCCCATGGCCCGGGTGATCAGGTGCAGCCCGGCCGTGCCGGAGGACACCGCCAGGGCGTGCCGGCGGCCGATGTATTGGGCGAAGGACTGCTCGAATTTCAGGACCTCCGGGCCCAGGCTCAGGGTGCCGGACCGGAGCACCCTGGCCACGGCGGCGATCTCTCTTGAACCGATGTCGGGATGGGCCAGCTTGATCATATCGCTCCTTAAAAATGATTTGAACCTGTTCATTGAGCGCAGAGGGGCTTTTCCCCACGAAACACACGAAACACACGAACAATTACCCAGGTTATCTTTAGCGACTTTTCGCGCATTTAGCGGGCAGTCCCCGGGTTTTTCACCACCAAGCGCACAAAGACCACAAAGGTTTTACTTTATTCCGGCCATCGTGTCATCCCTGTGCAGACAGGGATCCAGGGTTCTTGAACCACAAAGACACCAAGGCACAAAGATTTCTTTTGCTAGCTATCGGATAAAGAAAATCATATTCCCTCTCCGCTTCGGGGAGAGCCTGCACTGAGCCTGACCTCTTGTTGCCCAAACCGAAGTGGCAGGGAGGGGTCCGCCCCCTATCCCCCGGGGCTTTAACCACAGAAGGCACAGAAAACACAAAGGCAGTTTAGTTAATAGTTATTGGTTATTAGTTGATCAGCAGCTATCAGCGTTAATCTGCGTCCCATTGACCCGTTGAGCTTTCGAAACACAAAGCGCACAAAGAACACAAAAGATTTTATTTAATGCCACGTTTCATTGCTTTCGTCATTCTGGGCCCGGAACCGCCGGGCAGGGTAGGTCTCAACCCAATGCCGGTCGTTTTGGCCGGGCCTAAATGACCGGCCGGGGACGGGGGGCAGTTGGCGGCATCGGGCACCATACAAAAACCACAGCGCAATTGATCCATCACCGTGACTGCATTTTTATGTTGTTTTCGCCAGCTGCAACAGCCCCCGGGACTTCTCTTTGTTACTTTCTCTTGGTCACAAGAGAAAGTAAGGCCAGGGGCCTGCGTTCCCTGTTCTACCGTGTACGACATTCACGCCCGCCTAGCCGTACTGGTGGCGATGCTCACACATTCAGCCAGTCAGACAAGCCAGCCTTCTCAGTGTGACAGCTTTTAATATCCGCCTCCCTCTCCTAATGCGTTAGGGGAGGGCAGGGTGGGGTCACCCGTTGGCCCCCTGGTCCAGGTCCATGTCCTCCACCTCGGGCAGGGCCGGCCGGCCCGGGCCCCCGGGCTTTTCCGGGGCGAACATCCCCAGCCCGGCCATTCTCCAGGTGAAGGCCAGCCAGGCCGCGGCCAGCAGGGCCGCCTGCTGCCAGGGCGGCAGGAAAAGGGCGGCATAGCCCAGGGCCGAAAAGAACAGCCCCAGGCCCCACATCATCCAGTCCACCCGCCAGACGCTTAAGGTCCTGGCCTGCAGCAGGTCGTAGACGTGCCGCCGGTCGCCGGTGAAGACGTCCCTTTTGCCCAGCAGACGCCGGACGATGGCCAGCCCGGTGTCCAGGACAAAGGGCGACAGCACCAGCAGCACCGGGATGATGGCCCCAGGTCCGGTCCTGACTATGTTCAGCCCCATGCCGGCCAGGTAAAAGCCCAGCATCAGGCTGCCGCAGTCGCCCATGAAGATCCGGGCCGGCGGCCGGTTGAAATGCAAAAAGCCCAGGGCCGCCCCCATGCACACCAGCTTCAGGCTGATGCCCTCGAAGGTCTGCAGCTGCAGGGACAGCAGCAGCAGCCCCAGGCCGGCGGCCACCGCCATCCCGGCGGCCAGCCCGTCCATCCCGTCCATCAGGTTGAAGGCGTTGCAGCCGCCCATCAGCACCAGCACCGCCAGCAGGAAATCCAGCCGCTCATAGCCGGTCAGCGGGACCGCGGTCATTATCAGCACCGTCACCAGGCAGGCGGCCAGCAGCAGCACCGCCTTGACCCAGGGCTTGATCTCGCGCAGGTCGTCCAGCAGGCCCACCAGGAACACCACCATCCCGCCGATCATGTAGGCGATCATGTTCCGGGAGCCCATCAGCCCGGGATTGATCAGCATTACCGCCAGCAGGCCGGCATAGAGCCCCATGGCTATGGCGATGCCCCCGGTCCGGGCCAGTTGGAACAGGTGGGTGCGGTATGACAGGCCGTCCGGGACGTCCCAGGCGTTCATCCGCCGGCCCATGATCTGGGCGAAAGGCATGGCCAGCACGGTGGTGGCCAGGGCCGTCAGGAAGATGAAAAGGTAGTTAATCATCGGTCATCCCTAGGTTGATGTTTGGGGTATCCGGGTACCTGCTGCCACCAAGACACTAAGACACCAAGATACTTGGATCGTTACAGCCATTGCGAAAACACTCCCTGCCGAACAAACGAAGCAATCCCCTATTGTCATCCCCGTCCTCTCCCTGCCTGCCGGCTTCCCTCTCCGCTGCGGGGAGGG